>ERZ857750.341-NODE-341-length-67723-cov-4.771162_pt1 | contig 67723 bp, 49 predicted proteins | sample MGYA00519915_ERZ857750 | MGnify/ENA primary metagenome ERZ857750 (study PRJEB31778, sample SAMEA3449358) | human gut metagenome | biome: human gut; feature: human-associated habitat; material: faeces | place: United Kingdom | collected 2010/2012 ...
AAATCGATATAAGTAAAATAAGCCTTATCCGGTCTGACCCAGAACATAGAAAGAAGCGCCAGGATCACTGCAATTGACAAAACGGTTTCTTTCCTGAAAAAAGCATATAATTTTTGTAACATAATATTTCCTTTCCGGTCCTCTTGGCTATCGTATGCGGCAGAAAAAAGAATCTAAACTGGAACTGGCAGCCTCCATGATCCGGCAGGTTATGCCTGAATTTCAGGAGAAAAAGCAGGTTATTAAAGACCTTAAAACAGCTGATTCATCAATAAGTCTTTTTTTCATTTTCATACCCCTTATCTTGTTTCGTGTCAATGTAAATTCATTATATCCTATCCATGTATTGAATGCAATGAGAATAGTAAATAGTCGGAAACTGTGGTATAATCAGGTTATCATGGTTTCCATTAGCATTCAAAATATAAAAGGGGAGAAAAAGTATGAACGAGCATGAAAATCAAACGATGAAAATATTCGGCAAGCGGCTGACTGCTAGCTTGCTGGGTGCAGCACTGGTGATGAGTATGCCATTTGCGTCCGCGCTGACACAGAAGAACATTACCGTAGAGCGTGGTGTTACGGTTTATGTGGATGACCAGAAGCTCAATCCGGGTGACGCAAATGGCAATTCGGTAGAGCCAATGCTGTATAATGGTACGACTTATCTGCCGATTCGCGCGGTATCTGCGGCGCTCAATGTGCCGATTGCGTGGGACGGAACGACGTCCAGTGCGTATCTCGGTGAGCATAAGGTGGATCAGAATGCGGTAAACCGTGCGAAAGCGTATGTTTCGGTGATCGAGCAGCTGCAGAGTAAGTACGGCAAGCGCGCTGTCAGCGGCAGTATCGTCAGCGGTCTGGTGACGGCGATGCTCATCGATTTTGATGGGGACGGAAACGAAGAACTGCTTTGTGTTTGCAATACGAAGGATAAGATTCCGGCTGATCAGTGGGATAAGCATGGCACAAATGCATCCAGCAAATATATGGTTTACTCGTGGAATGGGTCTTCTGCGGTAAAACTGGTAGAAGATGAAGTGCCGTTTATCTTTACACAGAATGATTCTCGTAATTTCCCGCGAGTGCTGCCCATAGCTTCTCAAAACGGAAAGTATTATTTAGTATGGATGAGCAATGGTGATTTAGCAGGAAATAATAAAGCATATTCAATGGAGCGGATAGAGACTGTAGTGAATGGTCAGTGGCAGACGAAAGGCATCTGGCACTATGAAGATTGGAATTATGAGTCGGTAAGAGTATGGGATACGGACTTGTTCACTGGTGAAGTAATTGATACAGAAAACGATTGGAAAGAATTCGGCAAACTGCATTACTCTGCAAAGGAATATCGGGTAACATTTAGCAGCTACAATACGGATGGACATCAGAATAATACCCTTAGCAATCTGGCTCCTGCACCGGAAATCGCACTTTCCAAGCTGAAAGCTATCGCCAACTCGCAGTCGTCCATTCTGGGCGGCAAGGCCTCGGGCGAGTACAATGCGAAACGTCGAATGGAAAAGCTGGCTGTTGAAACCGGGGTTAAGGTCTATGTGAACGACAAGCCGATTGTTCCGACCGACGTCAACGGCAAGACGGTTGACGTGCTGCTTTACAAGGGCACGACCTATCTGCCGGTTCGTGCCGTTGCAAATGCACTCGATCAGGCTGTTGCATGGGATGGCGCGAGCTACAGCGTATACATCGGCAGTCACAAGGACGTATAGGTAATTACAGCAAACCCACCTTATATGGATCATTGGAGCTTGAGGGAGTCGAAGATGATTCATTCGTGAAAAAGAAAGGACCAAAGAATATGAACAAACGCACTATGTTTATGGTTGGCGCTGTTAGCGCTGCGCTTCTCACGAGTGCTGGCGCGGTGAACGCAACCCCGACCAAGAATACAATTTATGTCGACGGCACAAAGGTTAACGGCGCCGCTTACATGATTAACAATAACAATTACTTCAAACTCAGGGACGTTGCGGCGATGGTCAATGGAAGCTCCAAACAGTTTGAAGTATCTTGGAATGAGACGAATAAGCGGATCGACCTTACGACTAACAAGGCGTACACCGTTGTTGGCGGCGAAATGGCGCTTCCTTCTAACGCAGCGAAAACTGCCAAGGAATCGAAGGCATCCGTATTTAAGGATGGAAATAAAGCGGATTATACAGGCTATAATATCTCCGACAACAACTATTACAAGCTGCGTGATCTTTGTAAGGATATGAACATCGGCGTCAAGTTCGATCTCGCAACCAATCGAGTCGACATTTTGACGACTGTAGGTTACGGTGAAGAGAATAACGCGGGTAATACCACTAAACCCACGACACCGACTGAGCCGATAAATCCCGTAACGCCTACGGAACCCACGACGCCGACAACGCCCTCCACCAGCGATAAAATCGGCCCCAGTGATATTGATTATCGTGCGGCAGGTGATGAGGGAATTAAGAGCGTCGTTCTGTCAGCGTATGATCCTCATTATATTTATTATCCGTCTTACGGAAAGTATAGCGCAGACTATCAGAACCTGTTGGACACCTGCGGTGAGGAAATCGTGACCAAGGCAGTAAGTTACTATACCTACTGCTCTCAAACCGATCAAAAGTCTGTGCTTGCAGGATATCCCATTCAGATTCTGGTCAAAGATGAACGTCTGAATAAGGAAACGAGAGTATGTGCAATGACTTATTACGTTTCCAAGCCTGAAGGCGAGATTACTATTAAAATGCCAAAGAGCACATACGAACGCGCCCTTTCTGGAGAAACGGGAGTATTCCGAGTGCTTGGTACGTTTATCGAGAGAGACAATTCCCATGCACTGATCAACGGGCAGGAATACCAGATCGATCCAGTTAACTTCTCTAAATCAGACTTCCGTTCCGAAAATCCCACTGCCATGGAAATGACCTTAATGCCGAAGTCTAGGAATAATTGAAAAAACAAACACCTACTCAGCCAATGCTTGCATTGGCTGAGTTTTTTATAGTTCTTTGATAGCAAGCGCAAAGTCCATCAAAATGCTGCAGGAGATTGAGAAAATGAAAGGTCGGGATTTCGTGCAGCAGCTTTTGGACGGCACGGTTCTGAACGAAAAGCATAGGAAGATTGTCGCGCAGGTGACGAGCGGATTGGAGTAAAAGAACAGCCACCGGAGAAAATTCTCCGGTGGCTGTTTGCTTAAAAAGTCGAATATTATGGTTCAATTTCGTGAAAATGTAATGTGTTTACAGTATTATCAAAAAAGTCTGCATAATCAGAATTTATGACGGCTGTAAACGAATCAAATTGTGGTTCAACCGAACAGGTAAACATCGTGCAAGCCTTTTCACGATCATCCCATTGTTGACGCTCTGCCGAACTCATATTCTCTACATCAGTAACAGAAAATTGTTCCCATGCCTTTTCATATTGTTGCCGTAATTCAGCATTTTCAACTGTCATAAGGCTACAATTAACACTCACTATTACGGGTATAGAAGTATCATTTATGTTGAGGTTTCCATTAGCTTCATAATAGTTTTCTGTTGAACACAGAGAGAACGAAAAACTTAATTCATCGCACGAATAAGTTGTAGATTCTAAAAGTAAACCTTTCACTTTCCATGCGTCATGTTTTTCTTTGACAACCTCTACATCATATAAATCCGTATCATTTATCATGTATTGAAACGACATAATACCCGATTTACCTGATTGATTGACTTCACCCTCACCGCTTCCGCCAACAAATGTGACTGTGTAATCTGAACCATATCTTGCAGTCAAGAAGGAATTATCCGTCATATACTCATCGGCCACGGTTTGGTCAGTTGCCAATATTCCCGAAGGAACCGATAGTTTACCGGCAGAACATCCCGATAATATTCCTACTAAAGTAGATAACAGCAATAAAAGCACCTTCTTCAAGAATAAATTCACCTCCACGAAAAAGATTCCACTTTGTTATTCGACTTACGATTCATAATTTTATATCCGCCATACTTACTTTTCCAATAAAGTTTCTCATCGTAAGCACTACGCATTGTACTATTGGGGAATGTTAGTGTAACATCCATAATAATATTTTCTTTCTTGACAGAATTAAGTTTGAAGACTGTTAGCCACCAATGCCCCGACGAGGAACGGGAAGCAAAAGCACTGGTAGTATACGAATCACCGCCATTTTTCTTCTGTACCACTTCTCTAAATGCAATGCTCATACCAATGTATTCGCTAGAATACGCTGCTCGATACCATGCAACATTTTTAGATAACGGTTCCGTATTTTTTATCATGGAAAACAATTTATCAAATGCTTCTGTTCCAGTAAACACTGCACCATCGCATCGCATCTTTTGAAAATATTGACTAAGTGACATCGTACCATCTAAAACATATAGACCAACTTCGCCGCCAGCAGTAGGACCATATTCGCCCTTCCAACATTCCACACGCCATGTTTTGTTGTTATATTGGAATATACAGGACAAGAAATTAATATTGATACCTGGAACAATATTCATATACTTGTCGAAAAGGTCCATATAGCCAAATGTCCGCTGCCAACCATATTCAGAAGAATAAAAATATTGTCCACCATACGAGTATTCAAAACCAAATTTTTGAGCTACCGAATCAATTGTAGCAGATATGCTGGGGCGTTTGCTTGTTTTTAGATACTTATCTGCAATCCAACCCGTTTTATCTTTATATTGAACTTTAGCCCAATTATAATTGTTATTGTTTTTCTTCTCGTTTAAATATGTAACAGCAGTATTATATTGCAATGTCGCGAGAACATTATATGATGTACCTGCGCCACTACGCATATAGACATTATCAGTAGCAACATATCGCGTATTCGATGATGCAAGTCCAGCCCAATCAGAATAATTAACCACATTATTCCCGCAATACCCATACCAATTCTCGCCGTCCTTGATGGGGTCCTCCTGCGTGAACCGGTGGTCGGCAGGGTCGTAGAAACGATTCTGCGCGAAATACAGGTCAAGCACTTCGTCCCAAGTGTAGCCGGTGTAATTGTTAGAGTTGTCAATGCCGCTGAAATTCGTATCCGTATAGGTTTCGGTCAGCGGATTGCCCCACGGGTCATAGATCGTGTGCGAGATTACCTTGCCGTTTTCATCTACGGCAAACAGTGTACTGCCAAGGTGGCTGGCGCGATACCACACCTTGCGCACATCGTTTGCAGCAAAGTCACTTTGCAGGTTTTCACCGCCTTCGCCGCGCTTCGTGCCGGCTGCATAGCCATACTCTGCGGAGATTCGGGTGCCGTTCTCATCATACACATAACGCTGCGTGAAGCTGCCGTCCTCTGTGGCCAGTATATCACGATTGGCAATGGAAAGATAGTCCACAACATAGTTCTTTGTTACGGTTTCAAAGTTGCTCTGGAAGGTCGTGCCTACCTCGGTTTCGCATGTGCGCTGCCAGAAAAAGCGTCCGTCCATCAAAAAGTCCAGATAATCGGTGCCGTGCGAACCGTCCTTCAAGTCGGAGTTTGCATGACCGGCATTCTTGTTATCGCGCACCTGTACATTCTTAATGCGTACATTGAGCGCATTGTAGGTGTAGGTGCTACTCTGGCCGTCCTCGGTCTTGCCGGTTTTCAGCTTGTTCTGTGCCGTGTAGGTATATTCGGTCGTGCCGTCCGGTGCAGCCTTCTTAATCAGATTGCCCGCCGCGTCATAGGTATAAGTGGTCGTACCGTCCTTACCGGTCTTGCTGGTCAGACGGTTTTGCAGGTCGTAGGTGTAAGTGTTCGTACCGTCGGAAAGCAGATTGCCCGCAAGGTCGTAGGAATACTTCGTATTCTTGCCTTCAACATTGGTGCGGATAAGCTGATTTGCCTTATCGTAGTAGTAGCGCACCAGCTCGTCCTTCTTGCCAATATCTACACCGGAGCGGTTCTCACTTACGATATTGCCCGCGTCATCGTAGGTATACGCAGTCTGACGGCGTGTGCTGTTGCTCTTGGTAACTTCCTTTTGCAGCGTCAGCAGACCGGCGGCGTTATAATCATACTCGGTCGTGCTGCCGTCGCTGTGGCCTTCCTTGATCGTACGTCCTTCCGCGTCGCGCGTGTAGGTAATACCTGTGCCGTCATGGTCGGTCTGGGATTTCACGTTGCCGAGAATATCATACGCGGTCGTAACGGCCTTGCCGTCGGGGTAGGTGATGGACAGACGGTTGCTTGCCGCGTCGTAGGTGTACGCCGTGGTCGTACTGTCCTCATTCGTAACCTTGGTAGTACGGGAAAGTGCGTCGAACGCAAATGCTACCGTGCCGTTTCCGTCCTTGGCCGAGGTCATGTTGCCCGCCTTGTCATAGGCAAAGGTCGCAGTACCGTCCGCGTCCTTGCGGGAAATCATGCGATACAGTTTATCGTAGGTGTAAGCAGTCTGCTTGCCGTTCTCGTCAACCTGCGTCAGCACATTGCCTTCCTTGTCATGCGTGTAGGTAGTCACGCTGCCCAGCGGAGAGGTTTCGGTCAGCAGATTTCCCGCTGCGTCGTAGGTATAAGTGGTCGCGGCCTTCTCGTCACCGCCGCCGTACATCGTCGTGCCTGCGGTGTTGCCGAACGAATCATACCGGTACTCGAACATACCGCCTTCGGCGTTGGTCTTGGAAACAAGACGATTCAAGCCGTCATAGGTGTATACGATCTTGTTCTTGTTGCCGTCGATCACTGCCGTCTGGTTGCCTGCAAGGTCGTATTCGTACTCGGTTGCATGGTTCAGCTGGTTGGTTTCCTTGACCTGCCGATCCATGCAGTCATACGCATACTTCACCCATTCGTTGTTGCGGTTGGTGTACTGGATCAGATTGCCGTTTGCATCATACTGATAGGTCGTATACGCATTATTCGCGTCGGTTTCCTTGCGGAGATTACCGGCTGCATCATAGGTGTAGGTAGTCGTTGCACCCAGCTTGTCCGTAGTTGCTGCTACTCTGCCGCGTGTGTCGTAGGTGTTGGTAACAACACCGGAAAGCGCGTCGGTTTCGGTCAGCACATTGCCGTTCTTGTCATAGGTGTAGGTCGTTGTGCTGCCGTTTTCATCGGTTTCAGAAACGACACGACCCAGCGCGTCATAAGCAGACGAGGACACGCCGCCTTCTGCGTCTGTGGTCTTGAGCAGGTTATAGTTTTTGTCGTAGGTGTACTGTGTTGCATTGCCTTCACGGTCAGTGGAAACCAGTACATTGCCTACGCCGTCATATTGCTTTGTTCCCGCATTACCCAGTCCGTCAATCGTTTTTTCCACACGATACGCACCGTCGTACTCGCTCTTTGCGATTACTGTTTCGTCCTTGGTGATAGAAACCGTGTTGCCTACCTTGTCGTAGCCGTATTCGGTCACAACACCTACTGCGTTGGTTTCGGTATGCGTTCTGCCGAGTGCGTCATAGGTGTACTTGGTTGCATTGCCGTTCTGGTCGGTTACTTCGCTGACATTGCCGAGCGCATTGTAGGTATAGCGGGTTTCGCCGCCGTCCGCATAGGTGATAACCGTAATCTGGTCTTTGCGGTTGTACTGATACGAAGTTTTGTTGCCTTTCGGGTCAGTGACGGTGAGTTGGTTGCCGTTCGCATCATAGGTGGTAGCAGTCTTACCGCCGAGTTCGTCATAGCTTTCTGTCGTGCGTCCCAGCGCGTCATACACCGTGCGGGTCTTGCTGCCGTCTGCGTTAATCTGCTCTACGGCGCGTCCCAGCAGGTCATAGATATACTTTGTCACATTGCCTTCGGGGTCGGTAACACTAAGCTGATTGCCAGCAAGGTCGTAGGTGTACGCGGTAACGCCGCCGAGTGCGTCCGTTTCGGTCAGCAGCCGTCCTACCTTGTCGTAAGTGTAGGTGGTTTCGTTGCCTTCGCCGTCAATCTGCTTTACCGCTGCATTGATGGCGTTGTACTCGGTCTTGGTTTCATTGCCGTTTGCGTCCGTTGTGACAAGCAGATTGCCAACAGGGTCATAGGTATAGGTTGTCTTGTTGCCTGCACCGTCGGTTTCAGTCTTGGTTCGTCCGAGCGCGTCATAGGTGTAGGTTTTCTTGTTGCCTTCTGCGTCGGTTTCCGAAACCGTGCGTCCCATGCTGTCATACGCATAGATCGTTTCGCCGTCCAGCGCGTCAATCGTCTTTGCTACACGGTCGAGCGCGTCATATTCATAGGTAGTCGCATTGCCTTCCGCGTCCGTAGTCTGGATAAGCAGGCCGCGATCGTTGTAGGTGTAGCGGGTTTCGTTGCCCTCTGCGTCTGTTACCGATACAAGCTGTGCGGTATCCTTGTCATATTCATAGGTGGTTTCGTTGCCATTTGCATCCGTGCGTTTGAGCGGTTCGCCGTTCGTGCCGTATTCGGTCGTTACCGTGCCGCCGAGCGCGTCCTTGGTCGAGGTGGTAAAGCCGTTGGCATTGTACTCATACGAGGTTTCGCCGCCCAGCGCGTCTACGGTTTTCAGCAGCTTGCCCGCCTTGGAGTAAGTATGCCTGGTCGTTGCAGTAGCCGTATCACTCACCTTGGTATGCTCTGCAACGATGCGGCCTACGGCATCGTATTCAAAGCTGGTAACACCGCCCTCAGCGTCGGTGACAGAAAGCTGCCGTCCCTTATCGTCATACGCATAGGTGGTCTGATTGCCGAGTGCGTCCGTAACCGTAATCGGCAGACCGAGTGCATTATAGGTGTACGAAGTGGTATGTCCGTTCTTGTCGCGGAACTCGGTCAAGCTGTGTCCGGAGTAGGTATAGGTTTCCGTATTGCCGAGCGCGTCCGTGATAGACGCAATATCGCCGCCCGCTGTATAAGTCAGCGTCATAGCGGTATTGTCCGCATAGCGAACTTTCGTCACATTGCCATTGCTGTCATACTCGTATGCGGTTGCACCGTTCAGACGGTCGCTTGCAGAGTTGGCGCGATAATCGCCGTCATAGGTGTTGGCGGTGGTGTATTCCGTGCCGTCGATAACTGTTCCGATTTTCTGGATGTTGCGGTGGTTATCGTAGTAGTAGCGCGTTTCAAGCCCATTAGCATCTACACAGGTCGTAACACGCGCTTCATCGTCATAGGAAACGTTAGAAACAGTGGGAATGTCCGCATTGATAAATGTCTGCTTTACCACACGGCCTATGCTGTCATACTCGTTCTCAATATAGACTTCGCCTTCAAAGTCGGTGGCAGTGTTCAGATAGCCGTTGCCATCATAGGTATAGTGCAGCGTATCACCGTCCGCATTGGTAACGCCGGTCAGAAGATCGCCGTCATGCTCATACGATACGGTGCGGCCTGCGTTATCGGTCACGGACGAAATATGTCCGTTCGACCATGCCAGCGTATATCTGCCTGCAATGCCGTCAATCTCGGTCAGTTCATCGCCGTTGTAGGTAAGCTGTGCTACCTGCGTACCATCGGGATTAGAGATGGTTTGCAACTTGCCGTCATTCGAGAAAATGAACGCTGCGCCGTCCTCGTGCATCATGCGGTAGCCGCCTGCCGCATCTTCCAGAACAAAGCCGCTGTCTGCCAGAGAATCATAGCCGCCGTCACGGAGCGTAAGGAAGATTTGCTCCTCACCGCCAGGCATTGTCACGCGGATAATACCTCGGTCGTTGATAAGCGAATAGTCATAGCTGTGAGTAAAGCCAGTACCCAGCGCACCCTTGTTGTAGCGCGAGTTGTAAACACGAAGGAAGGTCAGCGGGATAATGCCTTCCAGCTTCAAGTCCTCGTACATGAAGTTGTACGCACCTGTTACCATGTTTACAGGGTCAAGGTTCTGGTAGTCCAGCACCAAGCCTTCCAGTTCGGGGAAACCGGTCAATTCATTGCACGCCAGACTGCCGCTGACAAACTGCTCGTACAGCTTCTTGCGTACTTCATCGGACAAACTGCCGTTCAGCATGAGGAACGCCGCCGTGCCATCTTCACCGACAACATAATCACGGTAGTCTACCAGCAGTTCGGTACTGACAGCAAACTTTTTCTTGCCGTTCTCCTGCTTCTGCGGCCAAGTATAGTTCTGACCGTGCGTGTGGCTATCATCACTGTCGGTACACTCAACATTCTTATCCGGTCTGCCGAGCGGTTCAATTTCTACGGTCAGATAAAACACATCTTCATCGAGGTTCGGACCGATAATCGGAATACCATTGAGAGAGCCGTCCCATATAAGCGTGTGCTTCATCATGGCTACCGGCTCAATATCTTCACCGGCAAAGTTCTTGTCTGCTTGATAAATGCCGTCCTCGGACAGTTTTACCAAACCGCCGTCCGTTTTGGTTGCCGGTGTGTAGGGCGATACCATAGTGTCCGGTGAATCTTCGGGAAGCCATGCTTTAACATCGTTTGCACCGGAGAGCAGGTAATTCTCTACAATCGAACCGACAAATTCTTTCTTCAATCCATCGTCCGAAGGACTGCGGACATAGACATTGATATTCACATACTGCGTAAGCTGATACCCAAATTCCAGTTCCAGATAACCGGTATGCGGGTCGAATGTGCCGCCCTTGATTTCTGCTGCCTGCGCATCGATGATCGGTACGAATCCAATCACCATGCAAAAGCACAGGAACAGCGAAACCACTCTGCGGACTAATGCTTTCTTCATAGGTTTACCTCCACCTGTTCAGGAGTTCTTCCGTTTCTAATTCTTTCTATCAGTGCTTGTGCGTGATAGCCGCTTCCATGATATTGCCATACGCCCAGCTGCTCTGGCTGACATCGGGGAACGGACAAGCCATGCTGTGCAGCTCGTATGCCGTTTCGTAGTTTCTGCCGAGCATACGATTTATCATCGTTACGGTTTCAGCGCGGGTGATGTACTGCTCCGGTCGGAAGGTGCCGTCCGTATAGCCGCTGATCAAGCCGTACTGCACCGCTTGACGAATATAGCTGCTGTACCATTTGCCGTCTGCCACATCAGAGAAGGTCTTGGTACTGCTGGTCATAATCAAGCCTTCCTTTGCTGCAATACGGGACAAGGCCGTTGCCATCTCTGCACGAGTGATTGCAGATTCCGGTTTGAACACGCCGCCGTTGTAGCCAACCATGTAGCCTTCCTTGGACGCTGCTTCTACCCAGCGATACGACCAGCGGTTATTTGCAACATCAGTATACGAGGACTGCTCCGGTTCGGCAGTTTCCTTTTCCAGCGCGTCAATCAGCATTTTCGCGGTCTGTTCGCGGGTGATATTGCGTTCGGCATGGAACATACCATCGGTAAAGCCGTTGATATACAGCTTGTGTTCTGCCTTGGGCGTTGCAGGTGTGCCGCCGCCCCCGCCGCCGATACCGCCGCCGCCACCGCTGGTAACATCGGTAGTGAGGGTCAGCTTCACCTTGGAATATTCAGAGCCGGTGTTGTCCTTGATTTGGATCGTGATACTGAAATTCGTATTCAGCGGAATATCCGTCAGAGCCTTCACATAGATACCGCTGCGATCCGCAGTAACCTGCACCTTGGTATCATCGAAGGTCACAACATACTCGTCCGGTCTAAGCAGCACCTTTGCCGTGCTGCCAGTAGTCAGCGACTTGTTCAGCAGTAGCGCATACAGGTTTACCGTGCCGTCCTTGCTGACCGTAACCGTGGAACGAGTGCCGGTAAGCTGATGCTGTTCGCTTGCCGCACTATCTGTAAAGTTGCCGCTGTTGTTCGGCATATCCTTCAAGACAGCGCCGGTCATGTAGTTATTGTTCAGATACACCTTTGCACCTGCGTCATGGCGTGCTTTGAGCGTAGCAGGAACAAAACCGCGCAAATAAGTGTTTTCCAAATGAATATCGGTCAACGCGGTCTGTGTAAATGCGTCCGGTAATACACCGCGCAGAGGGTTCGTGTCCAACGCGAGATATTGCAAGCCTGCCAGATTAGCAATACCGGCAGAGATTTCGCCTTCCAGCTTGTTTTCGGACAGGTCTAAAATCTGCAAACCGGAAAGCGTGTACAGTGTTTCGGGAATCGTGCCGGTCAATCCGCATTGCCACGCCGAAAGCGAGATAAGGTTATTCAGCGCGGACAGGTCGGGAATCGTACCGCCGATAGTATTTTCCGAAAGGTTCAAGTATTTCAGACTGCTCATACTGGCAACTGCCGCAGGAAAACCGCCGGTCAACTGATTTCCCATGAGGTTCAGCACCTCAATCTGGGTATTGCTCAAAATCGTGTCCGGTATCGTGCCAGTGTACTGGTTATCTTTGAGAATCAGTGTTTTCAATGCGGGCATTGTACCAAACTCGGAAGGAATCGCACCTGCATAATCATTGCCGCCCAAGTCCACATTTTGCAGTTTCGGGAGCGTATAGAGCGCAGACGGAATATCTCCGCTCAAATGATTATCCGAGAGGAACAGATACCGCAATCCACTCAGTTCCCCGATTGCAGCCGGGATATGTCCGGTGATATTTCGCCCTTTCAGACCAATGCTCTTGATCTCCACAAGGTCTTCCGCTCCGGTGATGGTATCCAGTGTGCGTTGCTGTACGTTCAGCAGACGCTCGATCTCGTTGATGAACCATGTCTGCCCATCACAGGCGGCAATAAATCGTTTGGCATATTCCGTCTGTGGGTTTGGCGTAAAGTCCGCCGCGCCTGCCGTAAGTGGTGCGTATAGCTGCAACAGCAAGGCTATTACAAGTAATACGCTGATTCGTGTACGTTTCATTTTTCGATCGCTCCCTTTCTTTTGCGCCCAAACAGTTAAAAAAGGGCGCAGTACCGCATGGATAGTAGTCCACACAGTACTGCGCCCGTAATGCGGGGACTGGTTTAGGTAACTGGCTGTCATGCGATTGCTGGACAATCGTTTAGATCCTATAGCTTTGCGCCGCAGAGTTTCCTCTGTTTTGCCATTTCTGCCATTCTCCTAAGAGTTTGGGTTATTTTGTTATTCAAATTATACTAAGTTACTGGGTGTTTGTCAATTATTACTTTGTCAATTTCAACAAAAATATTTTTATACTTAAACAAGTACTTGTTTAAAATTGTGTACTACTTACGTCGGAGAGGGTCTATTGTTATAGACTTCAAAGTTTTTTTCTCTGCGCTCGCCGCCGCGAGAATGGTGAGGGGGTGCTGCGGCTGTGGGTAACTGCCGCAAGGGAGTTATCCACAACCGCAGCAGGGGGAGAGGAAAGACGCGGGCGGCGCGGATTTCGTTCCTCTCCCCTCACCTCAAAAGCGGTTTTTACCGGCGTTTTGATAAGATATTAGCATATCGCACAAAAACTGAAGCTGAATCTTGTGCATGATTAAAAATATTTTTCAGGGGCTATTCCATTGACCACATTTCGGCGTTATAGTAAAAGAGGAAATATTTCCAATGTCCTTTGACAACCGCATACTCAGGCATCAGGTACAAATTCGGCGCGGAGAGCTGCAGCGGAAAGCTGTGAACTGTGGGTGGCTCCTATCATGGCAATGACCCGCGCGGAAGATAATGATACTCCCGACCAGTCACCGTCCGAGCGTGAAAACGTCGCAGGCAATGAGGTCGGACAACGGATAGGTGAAATTCCTGTGGAATCGGTACGCTGCCGATCGCTTGGTGCTTCCCACAGTCGGGGGTGAGGCCGAATAGACTGACAGTAACAGTATAAATCATTATAAAACCGGAAGAATACCGCTTCTTTGCGTGTATTCTTCCGGTTTCGCACTTCATGGAGGTTTTACATGTCATTTGATTACGAAATTTTATCACAGAATGATCTGCTGGAACTGTTTCCGTTCGGCCGGTCAAAACTCAACGCCTTACTACGGGCCGGTGTTCTGCCCGTCACCAAAGTTGGACGTGATTACATCACCATTCGAGCAGAACTTGACCGCTGGTTCGCGGCCAATCGCGGACGTGAAATCTTCTATTAACCAGACGTTGCGAACCATGCAGAGTATGGCGTATAATAACAATGTTAGCTGTTGTAGCTGCCGCACCGGGTCAGGAGCGAAAATGAGCAATACAACAGAAAAAGTAACGAAAACGAATCGTCATTACGGGGAGGGCAGTATTTATCAGCACAAAGATGGCCGCTGGGTAGCAAAATACCGCGATGAAGCCATGGCGAAACCGCAGTACCTTTATGGTTCGACCGAAGCTGAGGTTCGCCGCAAGCTGCGGGATTGGAAAAAGCAGACGGCACGCGGTCTGACTGCGTGCAAGAAAGTGTTTTTTCGTGATTATGCAGATAACTGGTTTTACACGTTCAAGCAGCACTCTGTCGAAAACAGCAGTTTTGACCGTTACGAAAGCATTTATTTGCATCATATCAAGCCTGTATTGGGCGATATTCAGATTGCGTCTATCCGCAGTGAGGAGATTCAGAATCTGCTGGTTGCGAAAAGCAAAACGCTTTCGTACAGTGTAGTGAAGAAGATCAATTTCCTTTTGTCGGAACTGTTTCAGTATGCTCATTCCGAGGGCGATATTGCGAAGAATCCCATGCGCAACGTGAAGATGCCGAAAAAGACGCTGTTCAAACCGGAACGCGAAATCATCGCGCTGGAAAACGAGGAAGTGCGGGCGTTGGAGCAGGTAGCAGTAATGAAGCGAAAGAACGGTCTGCCGTTGATTACGCACGCGAATCTGATTGTGTTCCTCGTGCATACCGGTTTGCGCTGCGGTGAGTTGCAGGCTTTGAAATGGTCTGACATTGACTTTTGCAGTAAAACGGTTACAGTGAACAAGAACCTGTCTATGGTCTGCGACCGCGACCGAAACGGTGAACGGAAGAATCACAAAAAGGCGAAAATCAAGGGCACGAAAACGACAAGCGGCAACCGCATTGTTCCGCTGAACACAAAGGCGATTGCCGCTTTGAAAAACCTGCACACCATCTACCGCAAGAAAGGAATTTGCAGTCCGAATGTGGTAGCGTCGCTCAATGGCAATATGCTGTCTAACGACCAGTTGCAGCGTGTACTCCATCGTGTGCTGAAATATGCTGAAATCAGCAAGCCGTTCACGCTTCACCAGCTTCGTCACACCTTTGCAACACAGACACTTAACGCCGGTGTCCCGATTACCGTAGTAAGCAAGTGGCTCGGACACGCGAATGTATCTGTTACTTATAACACCTATATTCATGTGTTGGAATCCGTAGAAACTACGGCGGTAACGCTTCTCGAAGCTATCTAAAAATTTTCAAAGCCACTTTGGTATATATTCGGTATCACGACAAAGGGAAAATGCCGAAATTGTTAGATGTGGTGCGGGGTTTTAGTAAAAGAGGGATAGATCTGCGGTTTGATCGCTCACCAATACTGTGATATCGAAGTCTATGATGAAAACGCATAACTTCCCGTAACACGAAAACAGGCTGCTAAAAAGCAGCCTGTTTTTGTTCGTAACCGTCAAACATCCCCACAAAGAAAAGCGTGCGATGTGGATTTTTTGCTCAGAGAGACACTCAATGCGCCAGAACAGCTTAAGCAATATTGAAAGAAATCATTGCCGCCGACACTGACAAAGTAAGAATATGCAGCAATATAATCCGTTTTCCTGTTTTCGTGTATTATTTGAATTGCTATCCTTCGATAGCATGCTTAATGTCGCTGTTGTTATTTTATCGATTATTTCCAAACTGGCGAAGGAAGTCTTCCGGCAGCATGGGTTTACCAATCTTATAGCCTTGCAGCTTATCACATCCGAGTTTTTTCAGCAATTCGATCTGGCTGTCTGTTTCGATGCCCTCTGCAACGCAGCGCATATTCAAATCGTGGCACAGGTTTATAAGATGTCTGATGACAAGCTGTTCACGCTCGTTGTGTTCCGCTTTATCGATCAAACTTTTATCAATTTTTGCAACGCTGATCTGCGGGAGGTAGAGCATTTCTAGGCAGGCAGCCTCGGTGCCAAGGTCATCAATTGCCAGCGAAATACCTCGTTGGTTCACTTCATCCAACAGACTGCACAGGGATTCCAGCTGAATGTTTTGCGAAGATTCCGTGATCTCAAAAATAAGCTGTACCGGATTAACACCGGTTTCGGAGAGAATTTGATCGATCCGTTCCAGAAAGTCTGGTTCCATCAGTGTGTTGCGTGAAAAGTTTACATTGAGCACAATATCCGGCCATACCGGTTTCCATTTCTGGATTAGTTCGCAGGCTTGCCGCAGCATTGTGAAGTCCACCATAGAGATCATGTGCTCACGCTCCATAACGTCGATGAATTCCACGGGTGTCTGGATATTACCATGCGGATCAATCTTGCGGACGAGAACTTCTGCACCGTAAACACGGTTATACTGGATACTGTAAAGCGGCTGCAAATATGGGATAAAGGTGCTGTCCCGAAACTCCTGCAACAGTGCGTCCAGATAGCCGGGGCGACTATCTTCTAATTCGGCATTTGCTGCATAGAACTTATTCTTTGCTGTCCGCATTGCCTTCTCTGCCTTGCAAACGGCAATGCCTGTATCTTCTTCTTTTCCCCATACAAAACCAAACGATGCAATGTTTTTCTCGGCAAACAGCGCCGCCTCCAGTTTTTTTGCAGCGCTCATAAAAACCTTATAATCAACATCCGGCCAGATCATAACGAACTCATCGCCGCTGATGCGGTAGATATACTGCTGTTCGATGTGCTCGTTGAGAATAGTGCAAATCTTTTGGATCACTTTGTTGCCCATGTCATGACCGAGCGTATCGTTGATCCATTTCAGCCCATTGATGTCCAAAAATCCTACGCCTACCGGAAACTCCTTTCCGCGCAAATGCTCCAACATCTCGTCATAGGCCAAGCGGTTGTTTAGACCGGTCAGCGGGTCCTGATAGCTTTTTTTCGTCAGTGCTTCTGTAAGCAGCCGCTTTTGCAGCTCGTTTGCGATGATATAAGTAAGCTGCGTTAACAACGTCAGCGCATCCTTGTGGCTACGAGGATTATCTATTCCAAGAAAGCCGTGCAGTTTGCCATTTATAAAAATGGGAATGGCAATGAGACTCTTGATCCCCTGCGGATGCAGGCAATCATACTCGAGGCGGCGGGTAGGATCATCCTTGAGTGCATCAACATCTCCGATAAAGATGATGGTATTCTGTTCCTGGTCCTCAAAACTATCCACCCATCGTGCTACTACATCAACGGGCACTGTCTGCAGATTCTCAATCTGCGGAGAGATACCGTCTCTGCAAATTTCGTAGGTATTCCGAGTAAGATTTTCCTTCCATTGAAATTCAAATATGTAGGTACGATCCGCATCGTAATATTCGAGGATAGTCGTCAGCCCAGAGTTGACCGCTGCTGTGAAGTCATCGTTCATGACAAGGTTTTCAATACAGTCAAGCAGCTTCTTTTCCACTGACAGATCGTTCCGTGCGCTATCCAGTTCTGTGGTCTGATTCAAGTTTTTGTGAATATCCATATCTGCAATTTCCTTTGTCTATCTCTGTATCAATCAGTAAATCTTTCTTTGCGCGGAATATATGGTATCATTCTGAGAACCTTCTCCAAGCGCTCCACCAGTGGTCAAGCGCTTGGAGAAGGCTGGGGCAAATGCCCCAGCTTTCCGTGAAAAATAGGAATCGTTCGCAACATCCTTAACTCTGGCTGTGTCTTGAACGGGGAAAAACAACTCTACTCTCACTATGCCGCAAGCATGGTGAATGTATAGATATTTGCCGTCTTGGAGTAGCAGCGGGATGTTGCCTTTCTTTGAGAGCTACTGCTCCGAAAATTCCTTGTTGTATTACTGATACCGCTTCCAGTCAGGTACGCTCGTCAGCTTCGTCCAGCTTTCGCCGACCTCGCCCTTACGGTCAAAGTCATGGCTGTTCGTGGCCTCCTGTACAGCGAGGTAGTGCCAGTCGGACGGCTTGTTGTCCGGCCACGTTACCATGCTGTCCAGCAGGTCGCTTTTGCTCTGCGGCATACGGCAGAGCACGCGGTTGATCATCGTCATGGCTTCAGCGCGGGTGATGCGGGCGTCGGGGCGGAACGTGCCGTCCGGATAGCCCGAAATCCAGCCGAACGCCGCCGCTCTCTCGATCTCGTTTTCCGCCCAGTGACCGGAAATGTCGGAGAAGCTGCCGCTGTTCTCGACCGGTTTGGTGTTGAAGCGCGCACAGATTGCCGCAAACTCCGCACGGGTGATCGAGGCATCGGGGTCAAAGTTGTCCGCACGGCGGCCCTTGACGATACCGAGCTTTGCCATCGTGGAAATCGCCTTGTTGTGCCACTGGCCGTCCGAAACATCGGAAAATCCGTTGTCGGCGATCAGATTTCCGTCACGGATGTCGGATTTGAGCAGTCGGAAGAAGATCGTCGCGGTCTCAGCGCGGCTGACGTTCGCGTTCGGACGAACGTTGCCGTCCAAGTAGCCAATCACATAGGCGTAGTGGTCATCGCCGTTGAGCTTGTCCGGTACGCCGGTAGCCTCCCAGCCTGCGTAGACCGTCTTGTTGCTGTTCATCGTCACGGTTGTGATCTTCTGCGTCAGTGCCTGGTCCGCATACCAGCCGGTAAAGGTATAGCTCTCGCGGGTCGGGGTCTTATCGAGTGTCACCTTCGTGCCGGAAGAATAGCGCTCATCCTTGTAAGCTGTGCCGCCGTTCGACTCATAGTGCAGCGTATAGCGGGTCGAATGATGGGAGGAGGAGCTGTTCTTTGCCCACTGTGCGGTATAAACGGCATTGTCCGTTACCGTTGCAGCTACGGACGGCTCCCAGCCGGTAAAGGTATAACCGCTGCGAGTCGGCGTTCCGCCAGTGAAAGCAGGGGTGGGGGTTCCGCGGCGCAGGTCGCGGGTTACCTCATCCGCAAAGCTGGCGCCGCCGATACCGTCTGTGTAGGTAACAGAATACTTTTGGATTGCTCCGTACAGAACAAGACTCTTCGGCTGAGAAGAAGTTCCTGTTTCTGCTTCGTACTCGGTATTCGTAACAATTTCCTTATGATTATGTGTAAAATGCGACAGATACGGTTCCGCATCTGCTACGCTATAGGTTTCTGTGCCATAAGTAATCGTACCGGGGGCAACAACCACTCTGCCATCCAAAGACTCATCATCATAAGAGGTCAGTTCGTAATTCTGCATGGAATCAGATGCGCCTACCAATGTGACATAGCGGTTAGTCTCGATTGCTCCAGTGCGGAAATTAGTCGTACATCCTACGCGAATATCTCCGCTGACATTCATCTGTGTTCCGTCCAGATAAAGCTCACCGCTCTGCTCGATTGCGTTGCCGCAATAAAGGCGCTCGGAATAACTATCATCTGTCGGATAGCCACTCGTTGCCTGGTTATCCGAGATGGTGCCACCCAGCAGATATACAGCGGCATTGGGATTTGCACCGCTGTTGCCGGAATGGATTGACAGACCTCCGCCATAACCGGCTTCATTCTCTCGGATGCTGCCTCCGGTCATAAACATCTGGTCGCCATGGGCAGAGAGATACACACCGCCACCGGCAGAGCCACCGGCAGAGTTTGCTTTGTTGCCGGAAATCATGCCGCCGCTCATTGTAAGCGTGTCGGTATAATTCTGCGCATTATTGCCGAACAGGCAGATAGCGCCGCCATAGTTGCGGGCGATATTGTCCTTGATCTGAGCATTGCCAGACAACTGAATGCTGGTATTGCCATGCCAATAATTGTCGGCTGCATACGCCGAGACGGCACCACCGTAACCTGCCTTGTTGTTGGAGATCGTACCGCCAGACATGACAAATGTGTTCGTCAGGTTTCCTGTATCGGGTGTACCGATAATAGAAATCGCACCGCCAAAGGCGCTGACATCGCTGGTAGCCGCATTTCCACTGATCGTACCTCCACGCATGGTCAGTTTGGCAGGAGCGTCATAAGATGTAGCATAGTCTGCTCGGCAAGCGCGGATCATAATTGCGCCGCCGTGTGCGCTGGCGGAACGATCAACGCCGTTGATCTCGTAAATGTCACCAACGGCAGTATTGTTGCTGATCTCGCCACCGTTGATCGCCATTTCGCCACTGAGATAGACAGCACCACCCCATTCGGCAGAACAGCCGGTGATACTGGAACCATCCTCCATCGTCAGTTTGGCGCCGTTATCTACAACGATGCCGCCACCGCAGTCGCTGGTACCAGTCGTTCCATCCTGATTGATTGCTCGGCCATTGCGAACAGTCGCACCATCTGCAAGGATAAGCTGACTGCCAGGGCAAACACGCAGGCAGCGAATATCCTGGGCTTCTGCATCTACCGTCAGATTTCGCAGCGTAATATTCGTCTGTGTGCTTGTACCACTTTCGGCACCGATTTCAATCATATAGAGGTTATTGGTTGTGACACCATCCCAACTATATTTGATCGTAGGTGCAGCTTCTCCGGCATTACCCGCCAGCGTGATTGACTTATCACCTGACAGGACGGTTTCACTCGGCAAAACTATGTCTGAAAGCAGATAGATGGTACCACCGTCAGCTACCTTCGTAAATGCTGCACCAATTGTTTTTAGGGGTGCGCTCTCATCGCCGGCGGCTGAATCATCGCCGCTTCCGGATACATATATAACTGTTCCGCTGCTTGTTCCGCTGCTTGTTCCGGGAGCCGCAGCGGCCATCGCAGCAGTCGGAAGCATGGTCATGAGCAGACTTACTGTCAACAGCCATGACAATAATTTCGTTTTCACATCAAATGCTCCTTTACATATAGTAATACCTGCCAAGGCAATATCCTGACAGGTTTCTGATCTTGCGCGGCAGTTCTTTCGTCCGCCGCATTGATGCTGTGCTGTCCTCCTTCCGTGCAATGGCAGTTACGAGATGTCAAAAGGTGTACTTTTCGGCATCTCCACTGCTTATAACTTTTCTCTATTATAGCACGGTTTCATAGGAATTACTACTATTAAACCTTTATTATGTACAATGTTTACTTTGACTAACAAAAAAGTACACATTCTCGCATTCTCGGTTAAATTCATTTTATACTTTGTTTGATTTTAAATGCCTTGTTGCGAAAGGTAGACAACGGCATTCTGCATCCTCGCGCTGCGGCTGTGCCTGTTATTTCGCCTTTTTCCCAACGTCGATACACCTCTTCAAAATTTCCGGGTAAAGGTTTCGGGGGTCGCCCAAAGCGAACCCCTTTCGCTTTTGCAGCCGCGATACCTTCCGCTTGCCGCTGGCGGATATTAATACGCTCGTTTTCCGCAACAAAGGACAACACTTGTAATACGATATCGCTGAGGAAGGTTCCCATCAGATCCTTTCCGCGCCGGGTGTCTAGCAGTGGCATATCCAAAACCATAATGTCGATGCCTTTATCTTTCGTAAGAATCCGCCATTGTGCTAATATTTCCTCATAATTGCGTCCCAGACGGTCTATACTCTTGATGCAGAGAAGATCGTCTTTTTTCATTTTCCGCAGCAGTTTTTTATACTGTGGCCGTTCAAAATCTTTACCCGATTGCTTATCTATAAAGATATTTCTCTCCGGCACAGTCAATTCCCTCAGTGCAATCATCTGCCTGTCCTCATTCTGTTCTTTCGTTGAAACTCGGACATATCCGTAAATCTCTGCTATTGTCAACACTTCCTTTTCTTCCATACGATATCATAGCCGAGAATATCAGCAATCTCGACAGCTTCAGTATAACTGAAAGTGCCGCGACGCAGTTTACCGGACAGGTTCTGCATACAGCTGCTCCACCCGTAATTTTCAGCGAGCTGTGCAGCCATGCACGTCAATGTCATACCATTTGCAATGATATATCCCTTTACCTCGTGTCCGTAGTTTCTTGCATTTGCTCTTTTCATGTTATCCTCCCATACAAGTTATCCGACACCCAGTATTGCACTTAACACTGGGTGTCGAATTTTTCATCATTATGAATACATCGGCACTCCATACCCATAAATTCGCGCATCGCCTACTGGATAGCTATTCTCCCGACAGGCATCGCCAGAGTTACCTTCTACGGTGTACACCGTACCGCCTTCCGTTTTTTCGACAATACCCACATGATCCGGTACGCCATCGCCGCCCCAGTCAAAGAAGATAATGTCACCGGCACACGGTTCGTAATCACGCTCCTGCCACTGACTGCGTGCCTTGAACCAGTCCGAACCATCACTGCACAGCGAAAAGCTCGGAATCACTCCCGCATCAATATAGCCGCACTCGTTCGCGCACCAGCTGACAAAGCAAGCACACCACTCCACACGTGATGTGAAGCCGTACCAGCTCCAGTAAGGCTGACCACCCACATTACCAAGCTGCGACAGCGCTATTGTCACGATTTCACCATCACCTGTTCCGATACCGTAAAGTACGGAACTCCAAAGCGACCGATACTTCTCATCCAACAATTCTGCCAGCTGCTTTTTCTGGTCAGCATTAAAATGATACTGATCTGCCATCTCGTCAGTAGTTTTATGCGAAATTGTAATGTACAGATATACTACCGTTGTCTTATCTTTGCCACTACCTTTTGTATGGCGCTCCACACGATAGGAAATGCTGTTCATATCCCAAAAGACCTTACGCAGCAGCTCCAGCTTCATATCATTCATTGATGCCACCTCCTGACCATCACTCTGGTCGGAGGTGGTCTTTACTGCATAAATCGAAAGGATTTCCGGCCATGTGGCTCTCGAACCGGATAGGATCAATTTATCATAGGGATTGTCTGTTTTGATTTTTTCTATCTTCTCGTTATACTCCTGATTGATTTCTCGTGCTGCGTCCCGCATGGTCATGCCAGTGCCGCTGTCTTCGCCTGAGAAAAAGATACCAAAGCAGGAGCCTGCCATCATGCCAATCAAGCACACAACAACAATCACCATGCAGGTCACTCCACTGCCGGCAGTCAGAGCCGCAACCATCGACCGCATACCGGCAATAATTGCCCTAAGCACCTCTTTCGTGGCTTCTGCCGCTCGTTTAGACATGGTTGCCGTCCGCTTTGTCGCTGCTCGAAATGTCTGGGCCGAAATTTCAGCAGATTTCACTGCAGCCTCCGCCGAACGATGCTGAACCGCAGTTGCATACTGCGCTGTTTGTCTGGCTGACTGCACCCTTCGTGCAGCAGTCTTGATTCTCAACCGAGTTGTCTTAGGCGAAATTGCCTCTTTTGCAGCAGTTTTGCTGCTGTGCAATACTGTTTCTCTCGACTTTATGACGCTTTTTTCTGGATTTGCACTATGCTGTGAACCATGCACTACGCAATCATGGAAACTCGTTTCGGCAGGTTTAATAGTCCGATCTGAACCTGCAATCGCAGACTGCCGCTCTTTGATTCGAGCAGATTTCAACTTCTTGGCAGCTTTGCTCTTTGCCAATGTACGTCCCTGTTCCACCGGGTCATTTGAAACTCTGCTCACAGTCTGCTGTCCGATTTTTATTCTCGGAGCATCTTTTCCGGCAGTTTTCCGGTTCGTTTTCACTTGTTGTGCACGAATTGCAGCCTGCCGTTGCGATTGTTTCTGAGGTGTGATGTCATTTTCACCCCATGGCTGATTGGGCATCGCCGGCTCCTGCATCGGTTCCGCATATCGTTCCCTGCGCTGCTTGATTGCCGCTGTTCCTTTTTTCACTGCCAGTTTTGCACCAGCCGCAGCAACACGAGCAGTATCTTCCGCCGCATTTTCCGCTGCTCGTTGCACCTTGTCCCCAGCATAGGCATTGGGATTTTCCGAACGGTCATCTGTCAAATTTGTAAACTGTTCTTTGGAACGGATATATACCTCCTTCATGCGTTCTCCCGCAACCGCCGCCTTATCCAACGTCTTAATGCCTTGCACCTTTTCTCTTGTCTTGATCTTTGGCATTTTCCTACTCACCTCCATACGCAGAAACGGGCAGGATTACTCCTGCCCGTGTGCAAACTGACCCTCACCAGGTCGGGTCGTCATCAGCTCATACAGTTTCGTATTCTGCGGAAAACGGTTGATGAACGGCACCAGTGCGCTGCCATATTTAATCAGGCCGCAGCCTGCATCTGCGTTGGTGATATAGCTCATCTGCTCATTCGAGATATTCAGCAAATGCGCCAGCTTTTCACGGTCGGAGGCCGCCTGATTGAGCATAACAATAAACTCCGAGTTAGAGAGCATGGTACTTGCCTGAACGGAATCCAGCAGATACTCCACATTCTGCGTGATAGCAGTCGGATACGCATTTCTCTTGCGGAACTGCCGCCAGGCCGAATTGAAAAAGGCTGCGCTGAACTCGTTTTCAAACATGACATGGAACTCATCAATAAATACATGAGTGCGTTTGCCGCGTTTCCAGTTGAGCGTTACACGGTTCAGCATGGTATCCGTAATGACCAGATGGCCGATCGGCTTCAACTGTTCACCCAGTCCATGAATGTCAAACACAACCACTCGCTTGTCCAGATTGACCGTGCTTTTATGACCGAAAATATCCAGAGAACCGGTGGTAAACAGCTCCAGTGCAAGCGCAATGTCCTTGGCCTTTTCTTCTGGCTGATCGAGCAGCATTTCACGCAGTGTTGACAACGTGGGCACTGTGCCGGACTGCTCCGCTTCCTGATATACCGCCGCAACGCATCGGTCAATGATGGACTTCTGCTGCGGACCGACACCGTTCGGGTCAATACGCTCTACCAGTGACATGATAAACTGCGATTTCACTACAATCGGGTTGTTCTCGCCATAGCCATCAACCATGTACATGGCGTTCAGTCTATCCTTACCGCCAGCCGAAACACGAATCACAGACGAAATATCGCCCATTGCTTCCGCAAGCGGCGCATATTCTCCTTCCGGGTCACAGATCAGGATATCATCATCGGTATTCAGAATCAGGAACGTAATCAGCTCCTTTGCATTGAACGATTTGCCGCTGCCAGGCACACCCAACAGAAATGCAGACTGGTTCAGCAGGTTCGCTTTATTGCACATGATGAGATTATGCGAAATCGCATTCTCTCCAAAGAAGATGCCGCCCTTATCCTGGATTTCCTGTACCTTGAACGGCATAAACACTGCAAGGCTTTCCGTTGTCAGCGTTCGAAAAACATCAATCCTGCGAGAGCCGATTGGCAGCACTGTATTCAGTCCATCAAGCTGCTGATATTTCAGCACAGCCAGCTGACACATATGCTTTCGGGCAATCGCCTGTACGGTTTCTGTATCTGCGTCCAGCTGCTCCTTGGTATCTGCCGTAAGCACCATTGTCAGCACTGCGAACATCATGCGCTGATCACGAGTGGTCAGGTCGTCAAGGAATTCCTTGCTCTCCTTGCGCTGAAGCTCCATATCATACGGAACAACAGCAGAGAAGTTGTTGTTTGCATTTTGGCGGCGCTGCCAGTTCGTAATGTTTGTTTCCACACCCAACAGGCGGCTCTCCACCTCATGCACTGCCTCATCGGTCGGAATGGGCAGAATATCAATGGAAAGCATCATATTGCGGTTCAGGTCAGTCAGTTCCGTAACCATGCTGTCCTTAATGTAGCTGGCATAGTCTTTGAGAAACAGCACCCGGCAATACTGATCGCCCAGAATCAGATGATCCTTGTTCTTTTCAATGGAGTCAGGGCAGATAAAGTCCCGAATATCATGGCCCTTTCTCGCCATGCTCTTAATGTCGAAGTCAAACGTAGTTTCCTCACCGGCACGGTAAAAATCATGCAGCATACGCAGGCGTTCTGCCGCCGTCAGTTCCATACACTTGGAACCGAGCGCTGCAAAATGTGCCGACAGGTCAGCGCCAATGCGTGAAAAATACGTTCTTGCTTCCTCCACGTCCTTTCTGGCTACCGAGACCGTCAGGTATTTCTCCTGCATGATACCGTTTGCGCCCGTAGCCTTGTCCAGCAGCATCTGGTTATATTCCTTGCGGTACTGGTCCAGTCCGTCCTCCTTCATCGGCATTAGAATGGATTTTTCAAAGCTGGCGCGGTTCTGACGATGGTTATAAATCGTCAGTTTGGTAGTCGCGCCGCTGTCCAGACTGTTCAGCAGTTCCGAATAGGTCAGGAACATACTCTCCTTATCCTCGCGGGAGGCCACCAAATAGTTAATATCCGTAAACCGATACATCTTAGTGAACTTGCTGCCCACCTGAAAAATACCGTCCGGCCAGATGCGCCTGATAGGGATGACATCCTGCACTTTGCGAGGTACCTTGTAGCGTTCCTTATCCTGCTTCATGATGGTACGAATACTCTTAATCATGGTTCTTCATTCCCTCTTTCTCTTTCTTCTCCAGCTCAGGCTTTAACGCTTCATAATAGATATTATTCGACTGGAATCGAATGACTTTTGGCTCCAGCACTTCTGACCGCAGCCATGCCCATACAAACTGCTCGGCCGTCATACCGTGATATGTCACAAATCCCATAGCAGCAAACGGGGCAGCACCAAGGATACACATCCATGAAACCGTTTCTGTGCCGACATACGGTTTGAGGACAAAGTACAGCAGAATCGCTACACTAGCTGCAAGCACTGTAAACACGCACTGCCGCATAGACAGTCCGAAGAACATGGATTCGGTATAGTTCCGAATCTCTCGATTGATTTTAACTTCCAATGCCTTTCCCTCCTTACAGTCCCATCATCTCATGCACAATTCTGTCTGCCATTTTTATCGAGCCAACCAGAATCAGCATATTGAAAATCAGTTCGCCAATATAACTCCATACCATGGATGCTGCTGCCGCATCCACATCAACCACCGGCGGCGATGCTGCAAATACGCTGAATATAATGCAGGCAAGGACGATAATCGCTCCCTCCAGGCAAACCGCAGCATAACCTTTTAAGAAACTCTTACCGATGTTCTGGCTTGGTTCTCCTGCAAAGCTGGACAGCGGAATCGGCGCAATTGCCGTGTACATGAACATCTTAAAAAACCGCCCATAAACACTTAGAATCATCACAAAAGACAGCACCCAAATGAACAGTCCGCCGATCAGCGTGACGGCCCACAGAGGAATGCTTTCAAAAAAGCCGCATTCTTCTACGGCTGTAATAATCTCCTGTGGCAATACCGTCTGCTGTGCTCCTCCAAATCCTGCGGCATTCATAATCGAAGAAATAACGCCCTGTACAATATTGAGCAGAGCCAGCATCAATTCCATGCCGTAGGAAATCAGTCCTTTGGCAAGGGCGAACCGCACAAACAGCTTTACTGCGTGTTCAGGCTTCTTGATTTCCGCAAAGCTGCCGCAGGTTTTCATCACGCCAACCACAAAGAAAACCACCAGAAGCGCATATCCAATCGCCTGGAGTGCGCCATGAATGCTGACGATCACACTCCAAATCGCGCCGCCCTTAAAGTTTTCTGGCGACTGCGTAATGAGCAGCCAAATCTCTGACAGCTTATCATTCCATGTTTCCAGCGCATTGGTCAGGTTTTGTACGACCCAGTTATCCGACACTTCAAGCACCTCCTTCCGGGGCAGGCATCATGCCTGCCCCAAACTGTTGGATAACGTATCTTAGCCGCCGGTAATCAGCGTCAGGATTTCCTTGGCAAAGGTGATGACAATGCCGCCTGCCAGTGTCAGAAAGCCGTTAGAACGCTGAGAGGGGTCATGGGACTGAAGCGACAGACCTACCTGCACGATACCCCAGCCAAGCAGGATCAGACCAACAGCGCGAATCAGGCCGAAAATAAAATTGCTCAGGTTGTTGATCACTGCCAGCGGATCGTCTGCCGCAAACGCCGAGACGGTGCAGCAGCAGAGCACTGCCGCAGCCATCACCGCCGTACAGTAGCGACGGAAGCCCTTTTTCACCTTGTCAGGCACCGGCTTCCGGTTTTCATTTTTGTTTTTCATGTTGTTTTTCCTCCATCTTCTTGAAATGTTCTTCTAGCTCCTCTTCTGTGAGAAGCACGAAGTCATGTTGACTGGAAACGGTCAGTTTCTCTGCCTTTTTAGCAAGTTCAGCGTCCAGTACGACAGATGCGATACTGCGTGTGTCCTGTCCATGCTGGTAAGGCTCCATACCGCCGTCTGTGGTGAGTTTCACATTCGGATGTTTCAAAACATCGTATTTGAAGTCTTTGACCGGTCGCTCACCACGTATAAAAAGAAGTGCGTAGCGGTTGTCCAGCATACGCACTTCATCAGGTGTCATCAGCTCTCGGCCTGTGATCTGCCAGTTGACCGAGTAGCTGCCGTTTCTACCTTTGGATTGTCCATAGGTGTTCGTATCAATCGTTTCCTTGCCGAGCAGCTTGGACACATATTCATGCGTAGACTGCTCGTTACCGCCGAGATACAGGAACTCATCACAGTTGCCCACGATGCTTTCCCACTGTTTTTCGAATAATGCTTTCAGCTGTGCAAGGTTTTGGATAATAATGCTCACTGAAATCTCACGGCTGCGCATCGTAGCCAGCAGCTTATCAAACTCATCGGGCAGGGCGACATTTGCAAACTCGTCCATCACAAAATGCACATGAACCGGCAGTCTGCCGCCATGAACAATGTCTGCCTGGTAGTAAAGCTGTTGAAACAGCTGCGTGTACAGCATACCGACAAGGAAATTGAAGCTGCTGTCATTATCCGGAATCACTGCAAACACAGCCGTTTTCTTCTCGCCTACGCTCCATAGCTCCATTTCATCGGTCTGCGTAATACCAGCAAGGGACTCCAGATTGAACTTCTCCAGTCTGGCAACCAGTGTGATTTGAATGGATTTCAGCGTTTTGCCGCTGCCAGAATGGTAGTTGCGATAATATTTCAGGGCAATGTGCTCCGGATTACGCATCTCCAGTCGGTCGAACAGTTCGTCCAGCGGCGAAACAAAACCATCATCGTCCTCATGCACTTCACCCGCTCGAATCATCTCCATCACCGTGGGGAAGTTCTGTTCGTCCTCCGGAGCTTCATAATGAAGATAAAAAATTAGAGCCAGCAGAAGCATTTGCGCCGCCTGATCCCAGAAAGGGTCCTGCGACTGACTGCCTTTAGGTGTGGTATTCTTAAACAGGTTCGTCACAAGGCGCTGAATATCATTATCATTCCGCAGATAGACAAACGGATTGTAACAGTGGCTTTTCTCCATATTGATGAGATCGATCACCTTAATTTCATAGCCCTTGGATTTCAGAAGATTGCCTGTATCGCGCAGGAGTTCGCCCTTTGGGTCAAGACAAACAAAGCTGGTATTCGCATTCATCACATTGGGTTTTGCAAAAAAGCGCGTCTTGCCAGCACCGCTGCCGCCGCAGCACAGAATATTCAGATTTCGTCGGTGCTTTCGACCATCAAGTCCGATTGCAACAGTCTGCGTCAGGATTTTATTTTCTGGCGCAGCCTTATTTGCATACTTTCGACTGATTTCCCTTGGAGAACCCCACTGTGCTGAACCATGCTCCTCGCGCCTGCGGTAATTTCGGTCACTCGAGAGAAATACCGCCAAAGCCAACCCGTAAATCAGTAGAAAAATAAGGACAGCTCGGAGACTATCCCTACAAAGCATGATATGAAACGGATTTGCAAATGCGGCACCGGCATTCTTAATCAAACCGATCAATCCATCATCTAAATACGGAGCGAACAACAGCGCTATCCAGATGACCGGTATGCAACCGCAGGCATAGCAGATCAGGCTTACTGGCGAAAACTTATCTTGCTTCATTCCGCCACAGCTCCCGTTTCCGTTTGGGCGGTGCGTCGATCACTTTGAGAAGCAAGTCATCAATATCGTCCGTCGGCTTACCATCCCGGATTGCATCGTTACGGTAATCTGCCAGACCACGCACCATAAGCCGCTGCTCGTGTTCCTCCAGCGTTACAACTTTCTTATCAGATGCCATCTTTGTCACCGTTCCTCTCTGTTGGCGTTCTCTCTTTGCGGCTGTTTCCGGTCATGCGTATCCAGCACTCGGTTCATATCACCAATCATCACGTTGGAAACACGCCTGATCGTACTAAGCTCCTGTCTTGCGCTCTTGGCGTCCATACCGCCAAACTCCGCTGGCATTCGATCAAAACGAAACGTCTCGCAGGACAGCTGATTTTTCCTGCACAGCACATACGCAACCGAATATGCCGTAAAGGCAGGGTTGCAGCAGGTCAGTTTTTTCTGTTTCAGATGGACCTTTGCAATTTCCTGTGCCAGTCCGCGAAACAGCGGTTCTGCATCCGTGCCCTGACGAACGTAAATCTTGCTGTCCGCTGGCTGATACAGTACATTCACTCGTTCCGGCAGGTCGTCCGAAACCTCAATTTCGCAAGGCCGATGATCAACCAGCGCATTCAGCAGCAACTTTTTATCATGGGATACCAACGTCTCATGCTTCTGCAAAGCCGTTGTCTGCGACACATCGAACACCTTTTTCACCTTGTAAGAGGTCTTAACCGTACCGTCCTGATTCGTATATTCCTGTCCGGGTTCCAGAAGGTTGATGGCGCAAACCCCTTTCTTGATGTGAACACCAGTGTTCTTCCAGGCAGCAAAGTCTGCCAGCTGCGTCGCATCCGGACACTGATGGGCAATCAGCAGCGCATTACTGGCAGAATACCGGTCAAACTGCGCCTGAATATTCAGAAACGCCTGAAACTTCTCACCGCTGCTGACTGCCGCGACCGCTGCATCGTCAATCATTTGATAGACAACTTTGCGCTCCTCACGTTTCTGTTTTGCCCATTTTTCCTTATCAAAAGGTTCAGCATTGCTGTTCTGAACCAGACCGTCATTGTTTTCCATGCTCAACGCTCCTTTCTCTTCCTGCGCTTCTTCTTTGGGGCATGATGCTCAGTCGCAGGCATTTTCTCAGCACGGTCCTTCGCTTTCTCTGCGGCCTTCGCAGCCTGCTCTGCCTTAATGTCTTTCAGTTCCTGCCGTACAGATGGCCGTACCCGTTCTCGATTAGAGATATCCCGCTCGCTTCGTTCGCTGGGCCTTGAGATAGGCTCGGACTGAGGGGATTTTGTCGTCCGAGCCTGTGCGGGGTTTGGTGTATGCCCCTCTTGCTCCTTGTCCGGTTTCTGCAACATGGAATCTACCAACTGTGCCGTTTTATCCGACTCGGCTGCGCTGCGCTCCGGTTCCGGAAATTCCTCTGCGGCTTTCTCGCGGCGGCTGCGTTCGATTTCACTCTTAACGCTGCCCATATCAACCGTTGCAAGCTGAAAACGCTCAAAAATGCGGTTGATCTTGCTTGCATCCTCCGCTCGAACCATCACATCCGTAATACCGTCATCAGCATTCCTGTCCTTCAGCACGCAGTACAGCACACCATACTTCTTGGATGCCTCGCAAAACTGCTTCAGATCAGTGTCCTTCACAGCAAAGACTTTCAGTTCTTTGCCGCTTCGCAGCATATTCGTCAGCCGCGTCTTACCCTTGGTCTTTTTCTGTTCACGCAGAATGGCATACAGAAGAACAGCGACCTGTTTCGCGCCTGCACCGGTGATTTTGGCGGCAACTTCAGCCCCTTCCAGCGACATTCTCACGACCTGTTCTGCCGCGTCGCCCGAATAACTCATGCTCATCTCGCTCCTTTCGTTCCAGTTTCTTCTGTTTATTCAGCCGTTCCAACTTCTCTCGCACTTGTTCGGAACGCTTTGCTATTTCACTACATAAAACCACCTCCTTTCGCTTCGCTCTGATCTCCGCAGTCAGGTCCTTAATCTGTGCCTTGACTGCATCATCAACACCATTTCTGCGTTTAACGCATTTCAGTTCATTTCGCAATTCATGTCGTTTTTCAACGAGTGCCTGTACCGCAGCTTCTGCATTCGATTGATATGCAGATAAATCTTCACCTGTACAGATATGGTTTCTTGCCAAAAGCCTTGTCTGTGCATCCAGTCGATCCAGTTTGGTAATATCCTCTTTCAGTAAAAAAGACACCCGCTTTACGGATGTCGGATGCTTCACCAGAATGTGCAGTTCATAACAGTATCGAAAATACATTGCCTGCAATCCCGTAACAGATCTGCGTACTTTGCCGCGCACTCGAAATGTACGCGGTGCATGATGCTCTGCAGCAGGAAACGGATACTGCTTTGAGATGTTGTCCAAAATACGATCTTTAATCGCATCGAGCGAATACTCCTCGCCTAGCTTGTGAAAGCGAAAATATCCTTTGGCATCCGGCGGCTTGATTGCGGGGTATTTGAGCGGCTCGCCACTCTTTCCGCGCGTCTTCAGTTCGTACCCCATCTTCTGCATGATGCGGATAAAATCCCGTTCCGTAGTCGATGCCCGGATTGCCCGGTCAATATCAGCGCGAATCATGCTGCGGTACGTTGGTTTGCCATTCTTTTCGGCAGACCACTGTGCGTAGTGTTTTCCTTTGCCGCTCGGCACATCAATCACAGAAATTGCATGCTCTCGACATAGGCGATCTGATATTTTTCTCATCTCGGCATAATCCGACTTCGAATTATTGAACTTGTAGCCGTCTGCCCATGAGACCGAGTTGATTACAAAATGATTGTGGTAATGGCCTGTGTTGCAGTGCGTAGCAATTACAACTTCAAATCGTTCTCCCCACAATTCTTCTGCTAATTTCACTCCGATTGCATGGGCGGTTTCCGCTGTCACTTCACCTGCTGCAAAAGACTGATACCCATGGAAGCACAACCGTCCATCAGTTTTTCCCCAGTATCGTTTCGTTTCCATCATTTGCACTGCTGCATTGTCTTCTCGGCAATTCAGGCACGAAACGTATGCGCGTTCTTCCGTCTTGATTGTATCCGCCGCATATTCAATCACGTTGTCAATTGCATGAAGCGAAGCTTGTGACACCAAAGATCTTTCCCTTGTCTTCTCTGGATTTCGCGCATAATTGATCACATGGTCCAAGCGACTCTTGACCGGCCAAATTGAAGTGACTGCCATATCAGTCTTCCGGCATCGTATATGCCGCCGTAATCATCTTCTCAACCTTGCGGTTCTCCGTCAGCGCTTCGCGCAGCTTGGGTACATCGAGCATGCCGCGCGCATTCGCCATGCGCAGGATCTGATCGATGTTGTAGCCAACGCGACGCACCTCATTGATCAGCATCGGCACGTCTGCAGAAGGCGCTTCCTTGATCTCCGCGCCATTTAGCAGGTGGCGGCAAAAGCTCTCACGGGACAGGCCGGACTTGCGAACCTTCTTGGTAAGGCTCTCCAGTTCGTCCTTGGTAAAATAGATTTCTACACGGCAATTTCTCTTACGCATATTTTTCTTCCTTTCTAATTGTCAGCATGGTATACTGTGGTCAGGAGTTGATTTTATGACTACACAGCAGTTTAATAGACGTGTTGCGGCAGTAAAGACCGCTGATGCAATTAATGCAATCGAAGGTGCACCAGTTTCTGATTATGCCCGGATGCTTTCTCTTAGCTGGGCGAAAGGCGAGATTACTGGCGAACAAATGAAATCCGCACTAATGTCTTTTCATCGAAAGATTGCATCACAGGTACACCAAAATGACTGATTTATACTTGTATGACGATGTGCCTGTTCTCCGTAATTCGTTAGGCATTAAAGATGAGAACACACTTGATCGAATCGAGGCAGAGCAAAGTCGGGCAAACATGATGCTCCTGTACGAACGCGGTTTTCATGACTTCACCCCATCGGGTCTCTGTGAAATCCACCATTTTCTTTTTGGCGATTTATATGATTGGGCTGGCAAATACCGCATTATCAACATTGAGAAGCGTGAGCGATTGTTAGCTGGTCGCAGCGTTTGGTATAGTAATGATGAAGAAATTCCAAATGATTTGGAAAGAACATTTTCCGAGCTATACCAGCCGAATTGGGATAGTCTGACTCGTGAGCAATTTGTAAGTGCTATCAGTCGATGCTTCCCTCGTATTTGGCAGGTTCATCCTTTCCGCGAGGGCAATACTCATACCGTAGTAATGATGATGACTTTTTTTGTCGAGCAGCACGGCTATTTCATGGATCAGGAATTGCTCGCCGCCAGTGCTGGTTACGTCCGTGATTCTTTCGTCATGGCATCACTGGATCAATTATCTGAATACGAGCATTTGGAACGAATCCTCTTAGATGCTGTTCAAAGCGCACCCATTCACTATGATGTTGAAACGCTCTGCAACTCGATTTCCCCATCGTCAGACCGCTATTCCAAATATCAGAAAGAGCCCTACAAACCTCAACCACATTACAAGCGTGAAACTTGAAGAACGCAGGCTGTCATTTCCCACGGCAGCCTGCGTTCTCCTTTTTTATTCATTCTGTTAGGGCAAATAGGGGTCATAGGGGTTCTCGCCCCTGTCAAGCTGGATTTGCACAATCAAATCCGTTGCTTGTTAGACCGATACCGCTATGCTCTCTTACGGCAGTTCGGTCTTCTGTCTTTTTCAGCGCTCCCGTTCCTTATCCGATTTGACCGGCATCGGAATTGCAAGAATCTGATCATCAATCTGCACAAATCGTTCAGGGCGCTTGTACTTTTCGGTGTAGCGCTTCAGCTGTTCCTCGCTCAAACTCTTGAAGTTCTCCGTACTGCAATCGCACACAAAAAAGCTCCCCGCCACAATATCATAGATGCGATTGTCTTCATCCCGCAGGGCGCGGTTCAGCGGAAGTCCCTGCAGCTTGCCTTCCTCATTGCAGACCAGACACACAGTTTCTTCAAACGGATAGACCGCCTGAATATAACCGCTAACCGTTTTCTGCATCCCTTCCAGCGAACCATCAATCTCTGCAACACGCGCTGCCTTGCCCGGCTCTACCAGAACAACACGCAGCATTCCCGTATCCAGTTTCTGTGTCTGATCATGGTCAAACTCAACCCGCTGAAAGCCAATGCTGTCACAGAAATAGAATCCAGCATCTTTGCCGCCAACAATCTCGACCACATCAGAAACCGACAGCGAGTGTCCCTGAAAATCTTCCGGGCAGTCACCGTTGAACATCTGATATACGCCTTCCAGCGTATCAGCCTCAACCGCTCCCTCAAACACTTTATCGTAAATCTCACTGTTCACTTTCGAACTCTCCTGAAACTTATCAAGCTGGGACAGTCCCAGGAATGCAACCCGGTCGTCATCTCTGCTCAAATTGATCTGATAGATTTTAATGTCCATCATCGTTCTCGCTCCTTTCTATTCCGATTTACAATCTCCATTCGCAGATAATCGTTCACATCTTTTCCGGCTCGCGGCGGGCGGTTCAGGACCGTATACTTCTTATCTAAGCCGCCCATAATACTTTCCGCCGCTTGCCGACCCACTCGGTCATTATCCAGATGCAGAACCACCTTCGTAATCTGCGGGTGGTCTTTCAAAAACTGTTCCAGCGCCACCGGCACTACATTCGCCCGTTTACTCGCGAACACGCCTGCCAGCGACAGATACGCGATTTTTCTCCAGTCTTTGTGATACATGATTTTCAGCGATGCATAGCTCATGGCATCAATCGCGGCCTCAAAGACATGAACCTCTCTAACTGGTCTGTCATCCGCAACCAGTGCAAAGGAAAAGTGCTTATCACTGCCGGTTGCCTCGCCCTTGTAATTCGTAGTCATGGAGCGCAGCGCTGCATAACGCCGGGTTCCTTTGGTATCGTATCCGACAAAAATAACATCATTGGCGTTCTCTGACTGAAACAGCAATCCGTGTTGAATGCAATATGCTATGATTTGCGGATGGATTCCTCGGCTCTTTAGATACGCCTCTGTTTTGCTTGTATTGGTGTCCAATGACGGCAAAAGTAGCTTTCTCGGGGCAGGCGGCGGTTTCTCGTAGCATATCGGCTGAACAGCCTGCCCATTGAGCATTTTCACTGCCTCCGGAAACGACATCTTCTTCACCTTAACCAGATAATCCAGCGCCGACCGACCACCGATATTCTGCGAAAACCAATACCACTTTCCGTTACTGATTTTCAGCGAATCATGCGTTCTGGTGCAGTACGTTTCACCCGAAAAGCGCACCAACTCGTCCGGTTCATACGATCTAAGATATGACAGCAGATCCATCTCTCTGGCATTGGCGATTTCTTCTTTTGATACAACCGGCATTACCTCACCTCCCGATTCTGCTCCTTCGCCGCTTTCCGCTCTGCACACAACTCGATCGCACCGCGCACCGTTTCCATGTAGTCGGTTTCCAGTTTGATGAAATCCTTGAATACGTCGTCGAGCGGCCCACGCTGTTTGAGTAGTGCCATCGCCTGATCGTCCGGCAGATTTAATTCTTCCATAGCCATCAGAATATCCTCGCACACAGCATACTCATAAGCATGAGAAAGAATTTCCTCTGGCGGACACTGAACGAGCCACTTGCGATATTTGTCCTGCTCACGCTCCATCGTCTGATAGAGCGCAGTATTCAGTTTCTCGTTGTTCATTACCATCACCTTTTTAATTTCAATTCACAGCTGATACGAAAGCAGCTATGTAGGGTAGGGGAGGAGATTCCCCTACGCAAGTTCATTCAGGCTTTGTGAATCACCCGTTTATATTTGGTATCCGAGTTCTCCATATATGAATTGATGATTCGGCTCTGCTCCTTGGTTTCTGCATATGCTGTTACGGTCAGCGTCTTGCGATTCCAGTCCAGCGTATAACTGTCCGAAGCAACGTTTGTAATATGGTGCTTGGCAAGATAATCTCGAAAATCCTGCATCGCTGCCATATCATCAGACATCACCACATTGACATAGGTGCGATCCTTGGATAGCTTGTTATTGATGCGGCTGACCAAAAAGCAGCCAAAACCACTGGCCACCGCTACCGTCATCGTTGTCAGCAGGCTGTCTGCTAAAACCACACTGCGCGTGATCCAGAAATAAAGAAAACTGGAAAGCGCAATTGCTACGCCTGCCAGCAGACTCCGGTTTCTCTGAATCATAATCGTTTTTACGGTGCTCAAGGCGTTATCTGCCATCTTAGCGATAAACAGCAGGCCAAGACTCATTGCTGTTGTCAAACTCTCATCTCCTCATCGTTCCATTTCGCGTTTCTTTTCTTTCGACTCCCCCTCATCGGGTTCGCCGTCCACAATTTCATTCTCCCGCTTATCCAGATTGAGTAGAATGTTCAGTTCATCCAGTCGTGCCAGTTTGGTTTTCAGTTCATCTTCCTGCGGGAACGGCTTGTCCACTGCCGCCTTGGCATTGGACAGTTGAACCCTTGCATTATCCAGCTGTGCCTCGCACTGCCGGAGATCGCTCTCCAATCCAGCAAGCATATTATCAATGCGCTGGATATTGCCAAACAGGTCTGTACCAAGAGAAATCGAATGACTGAGCTGGCCTTTCAGATTCAGTCGATACTCCTTTGCAAAGGTGTCAAACGAGAGGACCATGGCAAAGCCCCGATACATTCCGATTGGAATCGCATCAGGGCTTGTCATATTATGCGCCGCTGCCAGCAATGCGCTGCCCGCAGCTTTCTTTTCGATATAGGCGGTTCCCTCGACCTCCATTGAAGAAAAACCGTCTTCATTCGGCATTGTCTGTGCCTCTCGCAGCTCAATATCACTCTTGTATCCGCTGATTTTCTGCTCCAGTGCTGCGATCTGATCCGGGAACACTTTTGCAATCTTATCCTCCAGCGCATATCTCTGGCTCAAATGGCTTGCTTTCAGCATTTTCAACCGTTGAACCCCAATGTCCAGATCCATCTTTTCCTTGATATACGGATTACCGGTGCAGAGTGCTTTCACCTCGGCATAAGATAATGCTGTTTCATCAATATCATCCGCCGATCGGGCCGGTGCTTTGGAAGTCATGACCTGACCAATGAACTTTTGCTTTCCCTCAACCATCTGATAGAGGTAGCTGTCGAAAGTATTCTCTGTTACATAGGTGTAAATCTCAACTTCCGGGTTCTCATTGCCCTGACGGATAATGCGGCCTTCGCGCTGCTGTAAATCGGACGGTCGCCACGGGCAATCGACATGGTGCAAGGCGATAAGCTTTTTCTGGACATTCGTACCGGCACCCATTTTCTGCGTTGAGCCAATCAGCACTCGGATTTCGCCGCTGCGGACTTTGCCGAACAGTTCCTTCTTCTGCGCCTCACTGGCTGCATTATGAATATAGGCAATCTGATCTTTGGGAATACCCATATCCAGCAGTTTATCCCGAATGCCATCATAGACATTGACATTTCCATCGTTATGCGGCGTTGACAGGTCGCAGAACACCATTTGTGTTGATTTCTGTTCCGCAGTTTTCTGCCAGATTTCAAATACATTCTTTGCACAGGCACTGACTTTGCCATTCTCATCGTCTGGCAGCATAGGGTTCATCAGTCGCTGATCCAGTGCCAGCTTGCGGCCATCGTTGGTGATAAGCAGCATATTGTCTACGCTGGAATCAACCATACGATTACGCACACGCTCGGCACGTTCCGAGAGGTCCTTTACCATTTCCACCTGATAGGCCGATGGTTTCAGCACAACATTGTGATAATTTGCTTTGGGGACCGGCAGCTTGAGCATATCCGCTGTTTGAATATCTGCTGTCTGCTTAAACAGTGACATCAGCTCCGGCAAATTATAAAACCGGGCAAATCTCGTCTTCGCCCGATACCCGGTACCCTCCGGTGCCAGTTCAATGGCGGTAACAGTTTCGCCAAAGGTACTTGCCCAGGCATCAAAATGCAGCAGATTTTTCTCTTTGAGCGTTCCATACTGAAGATACTTCTGCATTGTATACAACTCCACCATGCTGTTGCTGATTGGGGTACCCGTCGCAAACACTGTGCCTCTGCCGCCTGTGATCTCGTCCAGATAACGAATTTTCATATACAGGTCACTAGATTTCAGAGCCTCCGTCTGACTGATACCGCCCACATTCTGCATCTTTGAAAATGCGGCGAGATTTTTATAATAATGTGCCTCGTCCACAAACAGTCGGTCAATTCCCAGCTCTTCAAAGGTAACAAGGTCATCTTTCCGGCTCTGGTCGTTCAGTTTCTCCAGCTTTGCCTGTACCGTTTTCTTGGAGCGTTCCAGCTGCTTGACCGAGAAGCGATCTCCGTTCTGTGCTTTCAGTTCGCGGATACCGTCCATGATTTCATCGTACTGCTGCTCCAGAATATAACGCTGCCGCTCAACGGACATTGGAATCTTTTCAAACTGGCTGTGGCCAATAATAACGGCATCAAAATCGCCGGTTGCAATTCTGCCGCAGAAGCGTTTGCGGTTCTTTGTTTCAAAGTCCTTTTTCGTTGTCACCAGAATATTGGCAGACGGATACAATTGCAAATACTCCGCCGCCCATTGCTCCGTCAAGTGATTCGGTACAATAATCATCGATTTTCGGCATAATCCAAGCCGTTTACTTTCTTGTGCTGCGGCAACAATTTCGAAGGTTTTCCCTGCTCCCACAACATGTGCAAGCAGCGTATTGCCTCCGTAGAGAATGTGTGCAACTGCGTTCAGCTGATGCTGCCGGAGCTGGATTTCGGGGTTCATACCAACAAATTTCAAGTGAGTTCCATCATACTCACGGGGTCGCAATGCGTTGAACTGCTCATTGTAGAGCTTGCACAGCCGTTCTCTTCTCGGCTGGTCTTTCCAAATCCAGTCCTGAAACGCTTGCTTAATCAATTCTTGCTTACCCTGTGCAATTGCTGTTTCTTTCTTATTCAGGATCGGTACTCGTTTTCCGTTTTCGTCTTCCACATAGTCGAAAACACGCACATCCCGCAAATTCAGTGTATCCTCAATGATCTTATAAGCATTTACACGATCTGTACCATAAGTGCTGGTCGCGTTGATATTGCTGCGGTCATAGGACTTGCCCTCTACATTCCACCCGCCGGTGTAGCTGGAATAATGCACCTTCACTTTCCACTGTGCGTAATACGGCGTGTCCAGCAGCTGATACATGAATTCCTGCACCACATCTTCCGGAAGCCATGTTGCGCCAAGACGAACAGAAATCTCGCTTGCAGTCAGGTCCGTTGGCTGAACTTCTTCCAACGCGGTCACATTCGCTGCAAATACCGGCTCACTTTCTGCCAGTCTCCGCGCCACTGCCAATTTTTCACGCACATTGCCCGAAAGGTACTCATCTGCGGTAAGGTATTTCGCCTGACTGCCGTTCTCCTCATAAAGCGGATTCTGAAAAATAACACCGCTGAGGTCTGCAAAGATTTCTTCTTCCGTTTTTCCGGTCAACTGCATCATATACGGCATATCGACCTTTGCCTTTTCGCCCACAGAAACCGCCAGAGCTTCCGAGGCGGTATCAACGCTGGTAATCTCCGTGTGCTGCCGGATTGTGCGCTTGCTGAACATATCTGCCTTGCGCACGAAGTTTCCCTCGTCATCCAGCACTTCCAAGGAAGAAAGCAGGCAGAAGGAACTGTCATCAGCAAAAACAGATTTGTTTGCTCTGGTATTGATGCGCCCATACTTCTTCTCAAATGCATCGTACAGGGCATTCAAGTTAGTCTGTTCCTGCTGAATCATTGTGTCCGGGTAATCTTCTGTCTGATATTCGATCAGCTTGCGGACACACTCACGGATAGCAACCAGCCCTTTGACCCGATTGACGCCGGTTACAGACAAATCGACCGGGTGCATGATGCTGTTTTCCCGATAATAGACTTCACCATCTACAACAGTAAAGCTGAAGTTGCGTACGGACGGGTCAGCCGGGATAGAGCGATCTTCCTCTTCACTTTCCGGATCATCAACTTCATATTCCATCACAGACCCGTTGATATTCTGAATTGCATCCGTCAAGAGTTCTTCCAGACTGCTGCCTTCAATCGGCAGGCAGGCCGTTTCCGGACCATAAGGACCGCTCACTTCCTGCATGGTTCCAAGCACCATACTCGGATTATCTACAAAATACTGATTTATTGCCAAACCGTTAGCATCAATGCCAAGGTTGACCCATGCCGGCAGCTGATCGACCATGCAGTCACGTTTTTGCAAAATGAGAATATCTGCGGTGACTTCTGTTCCCGCTGCATCCTTGAACGTATTATTGGGCAGTCGGATTGCTCCGAGCAGCTCCGCTCGTTGTGCCAGATATTTGCGTACAGACGGATTTTCCTTATCCATCGTGCCTTTACTGGTGATGAACGCGATAATACCGCCAGGCCGCACCTTATCCATGGTGCGGGCAAAAAAGTAGTCATGGATCAGGAAGTTATACTTGTCGTATCGCTTGTCCACAATCTTAAAAGAGCCAAACGGTACATTACCAAGGGCGGCATCAAAAAAGCTGTCCGGCAGGTCCGTTTTCTCAAACCCGCAAACAGCGATAGACGATTTCTGATAAAGCTGCTGTGCAATTCGTCCGCTGATGCTGTCCAGCTCTACACCATAGATTTTCGAGTCGGCCAGCTTACCCGGACGCATGCCGATGAAATTGCCAACACCGCAGGACGGCTCCAGAATATTACCGCGCTGGAATCCAAGCCTTTCTAAAACCTGATACATCGACCGAATCACAACAGGCGGTGTGTAGAACGCTGTCAGCGTCGATTCGCGCGTAGCTTCGTACTCCTCATCAGACAGCAGCTCCTTCAGTTCGGCATAGTGACTGTTGCGCTCATCAAAGCAATCCGCCAAACCGCCCCAGCCGACATATTGTGCAAGCACCGACTGTTCTTCCGGTGTTGCCAGCCGATGCTCAGCCTCCACCTTTTTCAGAACTGTAATCGCGCGAATGTTTCGTGCGTACCGCTTGCTCGGCGTTCCGACACCCAGCAAGTCATCAGAAATGTGATACTCTGAGCGTTCTGTATCCGGTATCTCCGGCAGCAGTGTCAACGGTGCTGTCTTGTCTTTTTTTCTTGCAACCGGCGGTGTAAGCTGAGGTTCCTGCGTCTGCTCCGGCTCTTTATGCTGAGCGGCATATTCATGTTCTGCAAAGGCAACGAGTTCATCGAATGTCATATTCACGAGGAACTCATTCATATCACCTAAATCAGCATACTGAATCTGGGCAACCGCCTCATTATCTATTGCATAAAGCATACGGCAGTGCTCAAGGTCTGCATCCACCTGAATACTGTGCTCACCATCACCCGATGTGCTGTACGCCAGCGGAACTGCGGTTAGATCGCTGAAATCCGCTTTCTCCTCAAAGCACTCCAGCGCGTACAGGTTGATCATGCGTATGCTTTCGTTCAGCAGATATTCTCTGTGTCCCTCTGCGTAGTCCACGACTGCAAAGCCCTTTGGCGGTGTTCCAAGGTCCGTCAGGAAATCCTGTGGAATGGTAGTGCCGTTCTGGTCACGATACAAGGTAATGGTAAACGGTGCACCTGTATCTACGTCTTCTTTGACTTGCTCGACAAGCTGGATTTCGTCATCATATTCCACCTGCTCTCCGACATGTCCATTCGAGTCCAGATAGTCCAATCGGCCAATTGCTTGCGGTTTTACACCAACTGCCTGCTCGCCACTGTTTTCTTTCGGCTGGTCATTCAGCGGATTTTCTGCAATGCGCCGATCAAAGTCACTGCGGCTCAGTTCTTCGTTGAACAGCGGGTACTCCGAATCATACAACCGAACCATATGATCGTCGATTGCAAGAATTTCATATTCTTTAACGCCCAGATAAACCTTATCGCCAAGTGAGTAGTGCCGCTGCACCGGTTCTTCTTCATTTGCCGGGGCAGCAGTCGATTGATCCGCTTTCGTTGAAGACTGTTCCGCACTGATTCGCTCAATTTCTGCCTTACTCAGATACCGTCCCAGTGCAATCAACTCACCAATGCGCTTCTCAACAACATTCCAGGACAGATTAACTGCCTTGCTGCCGTCATCATGCAGTTTGCTGAGGTGAAGCCCCTTTGCATCATACTCCAGCCAGTAGTCTGTACCGGGAATGGCATCAGAATGGCCGCCGATTCCGTACTCTCGCCGCAGAAACCGAACATTCGCTTCTGTTCCTTCCTGCTTGAGAAACTGTTGGTAGATGCGCCGTTTTCCGTCTTCAAATCCGCTGCCACTGCTGAGTACATAATCAATCGCGTCTTGCGGCATAACAAAAGCCGAGTCTTTTTTGGACTCGGCTTCGCCAATCAGGGAAAGCTGTTCATTTACGCTGGGCAAAACTGCTTCATCCGGTGAAAGCCACTCATGCAGCACGATCATTCCGGTAATATGGTCTGCAACCGTGCTCCACTTCATAATCACTCTCTGCTCCGGGTCGCTTGCCGAGCCTCGCCACATCATAAGCACCGTATCATAGGCTCGATAGCCTGCCCGCTGACCGTTGCTGAGTATCATTTCGGTGAACGTGTTATCAAAGAACGTTTTGACAAAATCTGCACGTTCATTCTTGTCCTCATAATCAGCGAAAAATGTGAAAATCTCCGGTCGATGGCCTTTCAGCGCGTCGCCGGTACGCAGCAGTTCATTCTTTTCTCCATCTGAGTGGTAATACGGCACCTTGGAGTCCTTGTACCACTCATCGTGAAAGACCTCCAATCCGGTCGAGCCAACGGCCCGCATCGTGGCAGCGCCAATATCTCGCGTTACCGGTACACCAGTTCCTTCAGCACGATTTCCTCCGCTGCTGCCTGGATGTTGTTCATCAGCCCGACCCACTTCATCTGGTTCTCCGCTTTCAGGCTCTCGTTCACGCCCTCCTGCTTCGCCATCTGCGCGGTCAGCGTTTCCATCATCTCGTTCGCCTGACGGTCGATCTCCTCCAGATGCTGATTCAGCCTGCCGGTCAGCAGCATTGCGGTGTACGTGCCGTTCCGGTTCTCCCGAAGGAATCTCCGCCGCAGCATTCCATACCTCCCAACCTTCGGTGCCTCCGGCACGATCAGATCCGGCAGGTAATACTCGCCCTCCTTGTGATAGGTCACTTCCATATTCAGCGCTCCCTTCTGTTGTTGCTGTTCTGTTCACATCATACCGGCTGTCCGCCGGAACCTCAAATGTGCGATTCTGATTTCTGTCTTCTCGCTGCAAATCCTGAACTAAAACTGCGATTTCGCGGAGCAGAACCTCAGACATATCACTGACTGCTGCTCCCAGAATGGAGATAACCTCTGGCGTATTAAAATTGCAGACCTTGTCCAGAGAATTTCCGAAATATGCTCTGCCCGGAAGTCCACTGCGGATATGCAGCATATAGCCGACACTGTAACTGAGTGCGGTCAGCATTTGTAGGCGTGTATTGTCCTCGTCCAGCTTTTCCAGCAGGCTGCCCGCTTTTGCCTCCATCAGCTCTGCCAGATAATCCTGATAATTATCATTAACGAATGTGACCGCCACATTGAGCAGGCAATCCTCCAGTGACTCATGGGCATCAACCTCATATCGTTCTGCCAAAACCTTTTTGACAGGCTCAACGAATCTCTGTTCCATCTTCCAGATGGGAACTTCTTTGCCCGCTCTGCTGTTGGTGTCGGACACATCAAATACATGACGCAGCTTATACGGCGCATCCGTATCGACCAGCAGCGCAATGCCTTTGGTATTGCGATTAACCCAACGGCCATGCTTATTCCACCAGCTGACTTCGGCGCAGGCTGTCGCATCAGGCTTCTGTGCGAAAATCAGCAGCTGCTCCTGAAACGAATATTTGAAATTATTCGCCGCAGTGGTCAAGAAGTCCATATAGTGATTCGTATCCACTGTCAAAGTCCGCAGATGTTCCGCCTCCATCTCCGTGATCACCTGATACTTGCTCGGCATCTCGCTCACCTCCATCATCAATCTGAATTGTCACTTCAACAGGAATCGGCAGCTCTCCTAAAAGCGAAGAATACAGCAGTCCTGTCCGAGCATTGGATATTTTCGTCACCAGTCCAGTCAAACGAAAGACTGTTGCATTCACTTCTTCCTGATTTGCCGCGAAGTAGTATCCGCTCCGGTCACTGCAAATAGGAACGCCATCCTGACGCAAGCGATTGATCTTGCGGCGCAGGTTACGCCCGTTCAAGGAAAAAAGCTGCTCCAGCTCTGTGCTCGGAACAGCTTTTTCTTTTCCGGTATGATATTTCTTCAGATACACGCACAGTGCTGCGTTCTTATCCATACGCTCCTTCCTCCATCATCGTGCATCTATTTGCACACTTGACAAGCTCTGTTTCGGAAAATCCCAGCCATAGACCTTGCCGATTTCATCGCCCAGCCGGCGGGTTATGCGCGTAATATCCGCCCTTGTTGCGGTGCCACGATAAATTTTCTCTTTCAGATTCTCAATCTGCGCATCGCTGACACCGTCCTTATAGGTTCGATAGAGATAATGGTTGGTACCATCATGGTGAACCGCATCACAGCGCATATCGCCTAGCCTGTCAACATACCAGGTTACATAGTCGCACTCCGAGAACAGGCAGTCCTTGATGTTGCCGCTCTTGATTTCCTTGTAGCCGCTGTAACGTCCATTCCAGAGGCCGAGATCGACAATCACCAGAATCGGCTTGTCCAGCTGAATATCGAGATTCATACGTTCATCGTCCAGATATTCGCTATTCCGTTCATACATCTTTTCCTCACGTTCCTGTTCGGAAAGTTCGGGATACTCTGCCTCCAGGTCCTCACGCCAATCCTCGTAATCCAACGAGTAATTGCTCCAAATCAGGTATTGCGGCTTTGTCATCGCGCATCACCTCGATCCTTTGGGCGGTTGCGTGTATTTCGGGTAGTATTCTCCATCACATCCAGCGGCAGTACAGTGTTATGGCAGCGTTCCATCTGTTCGGCAAACTGGCAGATATGATATATCGAGTCCCAGCTGGAGCCGATTTCTACATGGTAATCGTCGATGTACCTGCAAACCCTGTCTATATGGGTTCCGTCTTGCCGCAGGATACGAATTTTACCGCCATCTGGCAGGTGAAAGAGCGCCGTATAATCCGATGTGATAAAGCGAATCCCTTTTTCTGCCTGATGCAAATGATGGTCCAGAAACTCTCTCTTATAGCAGTAGCAGTAAACCGTGTACATTCCTTTCTGTGGATTCAGCCGCAGAAGATAAGAATAATCTTTTGTATCCGCACGGAACGCGAAATCCTGATCGGAAAGATCAATCGCACTGTCGATCTGGCGATAGCAATACGCCGATACTGCCGCTCTGCTTTTCAGAAAACCGCCATCTTCTCTCAGCTGATTGATTACCTGATTAAACTCGTCATTAAACTCGGGCGTCAGAAGCCTCTCACAATGACTGGTCCAGTCATGAAAGAACTGATCGCCGCTGTCACCCATATCTGCACGCAAATGACCGATGCAGCCGGTCTGTCCCATAATCTGGTCAGACTGCGTATAGCAGTACATCTGCTCGGTCTTTGTGGCAGGTCTTACTTCAATATCCATCGTCTTTCCTCCTCATCTATGTGATTTCATACGCTGCTTACAGTGTATGTAGCCGTACCTTTGCGCTTGTGCAGTTTCGCCTTTATACTAAATTCATCAAAATGAATCGGAGGTACTCCCATGAAACGAATTACATACTTTCTGTCCGGTGCATTGGCGGCTCTGCTGATCAGTTCTGCAACAGTTTCCGCCTTTGCAGCCGGCGGTCTTATCACCCTCAACGTCCAGCCGGCACAGGTCATGGTCAACGGCGAGGTTTTTCAGCCTAACGATGCACAGGGCCGTGATGCTCTTGTTTTCACTTACAACGGCACGACCTATGCACCGGTTCGTGCGCTGGCTGAAGCATACGGTCTGACCGTCGGTTATGATTCCGCCAAAAACATGGCTACTGTTGACGGTGCTACACGGACCACCAATAGCACTGGCAGTTTTTCCTCTCAGTGGACGGTCACGGAAAAGCCGGTCACCCGATACGGTAATGAGCATATCTTTACCGCCGTTTATTCCGGATCACTTTCCATGAACGATTTCAAAAGCTGGTGGAAGTCGATGAATGGTGCCGATCTGAAAGCACAGGCAGAACAGATGGCTCTGGATGCGCAGTCTTTGACCAATGGTTCTGAAATTACCATGTACTTCAGCTTCGGTTCTTATAATCTCGGCACTGCCTTTGCACAATCCGGCTGCACATTCAGCAACTTCGACCCCGCCTCTGTCTGGATCAAGTAATTCTCATGACAACACCCTGTCCATAATGGACAGGGTGTTGTTCTACTTTCGCCACCAGCGCCAAAGCAATACACCAATGACAGTCGCTGCTGCCGCTGTGCCGCAGATTACACGCTTTCTCATTTTCAACCCTCCTCCTGGATAAAAGAACATCGGCCATTGCACAGCAACAGCCGATGTATGTAAGTCTATTCGCTTTTCAGCCCAGTTTGACCAGCAGTTCATCAACCGGATCGGTAATATGTCCCTGCGCCAGCAGCTTATTTCTCCAGATGAGCAGATATCTCCGGAGCATCTGCAATTCCTTATATGTGATTTCCAGCTGAACTGTATTCTCTCGTTTGAACATTTGCAAGCACTCCTTTCTCTTGACTTCATCATATATGCCGTAAGAAGTGTTTGCAAATATGCAAACGGTATGTATGTGGCCTGTCGATTGACAGACCACTGGAAAGCCTTACTTGTACCAGCTTTCCTCAGTGCCCAGAATGGCATTGTGTGCGTTTGCTGCTTCCAGAATATCGCTGTACGCCCAGTAACGGCGGCTTACATCGGGGAAGGTGTTCAGCTTCCTCAGATTATCGCTGACATACTCCAGATCAGCCGCACGTCCAAGCAGACGGTTCACAATCGTTACAACCTCTGCGCGGGTAATCTGACGGTCAGCGCGGAACGAACCGTCCCCATAGCCGGTGATCCAGCCATGCTTTGCAGCGGCCTTGATATACTCTGCCGCCCAATAACCGTCGCTCACATCATCAAAGCTCTTGAACTGTTCCATGATTTCAGCATCGCCATCGCCGTACGCATCGAAGAAGCGAACCGCCAGAGTGGTAAACTCGGCACGGGTAATCTGCTTGTCCGGTGCAAAGTTGGTCTTGCTGTTGCCATAGGTCACGCCATTGTTGTTCAGATATTTCACATAACCGCTGTACCACGCATACGCAGGCACATCACTGAACTTGGTCTTTGCCACAGGGGAAATGTTGTCCCCATTCTTATCCGCCAGCAGTCGTGCAAAAATCGCTGCTGCTTCGCTGCGGGTCATATTACGTTCCGGTCCGAACGTACCATCCGTATAGCCAACGACATAAGCGCTGTGATGTTCCGTTTTCTCGACTTCGGGAACCGTAACCTCACCGTTCTTATCAGTCTTGCCGGTGGCCTTATCGCCTAGATCGTTCTTCACGATCACATTGACGCCCTTCTGCGGCATCTTCTTCTGGTCGGTTACAATCACCGTCACCTGATGCTTGCTGTCCATATCAACGCCCTTGGGCAGTTCAACCGTAATGTTGCCGGTCTTGCCAATGGATACCTCAGAACCCTGAATCGGACGTCCGGTGTCAGTGCGAACCACCTTGACCGTCAGCGTCCAGCGGTCACGATCTGCATCCTCATAACCCTCCGTAACCTTGCCGTCCTCGTTGGTCTTTCCGTTTCCAATGGGAACCGTAATCTGACCGGTCTTGTCGGTCTGATCTGCTGCATAGTTATCATTCTTGTCGGTCACAGCGATACGCATACCCTGAACGGCGCTCTTATCCTTTACCAGCTGTACCAGAACAGTGGTCTGGTCATCATAGTCCAGCAGTCTGCTGTTCGGCAGACGGATGGAAATGCTGTTGTCCTTGTTCAGCACCACGGACGCATTGGAAACAGGCGTTTTATCCTCCGTATCCGTTACCGTCACCAGATAACCGCCCACAACAGCCTGGCCCTTGCTGTCAGTCGTACCGCTGTTGTAGATTTTCTCGATCGGCTGCGTATCCAGCTTTTCGCCGCACTCAGTACACTCCTTGTGCTTGCTGCCTTCGGAGTCCGCAGTAGGCTGCTTGTCGATGATCCAGTCACCCGGCTTGTGATCGGTTGCCTTGGTATAATCGGTCTTGCTGGAATCGCCGCAGCGAGTACAGGTCATCATGGTGTAACCCATCTCCGTACAAGTCGGCTTAGTGATTTCGGTCTTATAGTCATGGCCCAGTGCCTTATTCAGAACCGCACCGCATTTTGTACAAAGCTGAGGCTCCGTACAGGTAGCCGCAGAACCGGGAACATGACCGGCAGCAGCATTTCCCTCGATTTTGTGCTCACCGCAGCGAACGCAGTGATATTCCATCACGCCCTCACCGGTGCAGGTCGCATTCGTCACCAGAGTACCCTTGTCCCAGCTATGGCCGAGCGGTTCCGTATAATCTGTTACAAATGCACTGCCGCAGCCATCGCAACGATGAATGGTCTTGCCGCCATATTCACAGGTGGCGGGAATCACATGGTCTTCGTACTTGTGTGCCAGAGTCGCAGTAATATCTTCGATGTGCCGCTCTCCGCAAATCGAGCACTCACGAACGGTATAGCCGGGATTGGTGCAGGTAGCCGCAACCGAATGGGTTTCAAACTTGTGCTCACCCTTGGGTATTGCCGTTTCTTTCATTTCACCACAGCGAGAGCAGATTGCTAGTAGCTTGCCTTCCGTTTCGCAGGTGGCTTCGCGAATCTTTACACTCTGCCATGCATGACCCAGAGAATCTACATAATCGCGCTTTTCGATCTTTCCACAGGCTGTGCATAAATAGCGATCATAACCCAGCGTCTTGCAGCCGACCTTTACGGAATCCAGCAGCGTGAAGTGATGCTTTTCTCCGCAGCCTTTATCGGTGCAGCAGTTGCCGCCGCAGTTTTTATCCTCGCAGCCGCAATTCGGGTCTGAGCAGCCGCAGCTGCACTTACCGTCATCCTTAGTAGTTTCATCATGCAGCCAGACGTTTGCTACACCGTTCTCGGTCATCTCTACGCCCTGATAGGTGTAGGTGATCTGGTAATACACATCGTACTGCCCCTTGTCGGTATAGTTCGGTGCACTGGTCATTGTGCAGCTGTCTGCGCTGTTGCCATAGCGAATTTCCGTACGCACACCAGCATCAGAAAGGTCTGTCACACTGATGGTGTGCGGTGCTCCGTCCACAACACCGTAGTAGCTGGCAACAACGGACTTTGCACCCACATACTCGTATTTTGCGTAGTCGCAGTCCTTGCACTTCTCTACGATGGCAAACCGGCCATTGGCAGGCTGAGAAAGGATTTCTTTCTCCATGTCATGCCGTTCCAGAACACTGCTCTTGGTGTGATTCGTGCCGTAACAGAACGCGCAATACTCACCGCCGGTCGTTGTGACCTTGTGATAGGTACTGTCCACATACTCATAGGCTTTCTGTTCGGGCAGTTCCTGCATGAATTTCGAGTCACAGTCATAGAGCCAATAGACGTTCTTGCCGAAACCATAATCGTTAATGCTCATGTTGCTGTTGACCGTACCGCAGGTCTCACATACTGCTTTCGTCCAGTGATAACCCGTATAGCTCGCGTTCTGACCGGGAACGCCATCCAGGATCGTGCCCGTACCCGAGCCGCCGACCATCGTACCGTCCGAATATTTCACATTCCGGTTCATAGCAGTCTGGCCGTCCCTCGTATACTCTGGAGTCCGGAACGCCTGAAAAGAAGTTGCCTTGCCGCATACGCCGCAGTTGAAGGTTTCATGCGTTACAACCGCATTGACATCCAGCTCATTCGTTCGACCAGAAGCCTGCATCCAGTGCTCCGCAGGATCATGATAACTGTTCACTTGGGCAGCACCAGCCGAAACAGGAAACGTTGAGAATGCCGTCATTGCCGAAAGCAGCATGGCAACGGCTCTCGTGCCGAACTTTTTCGTTCTAGCTTTCATTTGAGATACCTCCGTTTGTCTTGATTTGCGGCATGAAAAAACTCCACAGTCCTTGCTGTGGAGGAAAATCCGCCGCTGTTTTCTTGTGTCCAATCATAGCTACATTGCAACCACCTCCTTCGCGATTTTGCAGCCCCTATACTTACTTCTCAGGTAGTAATACAGATGGTTTACTAAAGGGGAGAGTGTGAGAGGGGGAATGAAAAAGCAGGGAAGTGGGGACAGTTGTACCGCAAATGGGCATACTTTCCCCATGATAGAGGTTATCTTGCTTGTTCCCTTTTCTGCCGCTCCCTTGCACGCTGATAATATTCCAGCGCCTTGATGATATAATCCTCGGTCTTTTCCAACGGCACAGAGGAGGGAATATACGGACGCAGCCGTTCTGCCTTGAAGCTGATTTTCTCTTTCTGGTTTGGCTTTTCCTCACCAAGAATCGCTTCGATGACCTCCGCACTCAGCTTTCCAGCTTTGGAGAACTCTTTGAGCCGAATGGCCTGCGGGAGTGATGGCGTGGCATCATTGTAGCTGATGCTGTTCAGAAGATTGTGCTGTTCCGTTTCCGTCAGATAGGAAAGCTCCACCGCAGGACGAAACGCAATCTTGTTCTCATCAACCATATCCAGAAGTTCGGGAATTAGCTCTGTCAGGCGAATGTAGCGTGATATTTGTCTTCCACTCTCCTCCGCTTTATCTCCAAGTGCATCACGAGAGAACTTCTGGACCACTGGTCCAGAAGTTAAATCCGTTCTCTGTCCCTGTCGCTTCATCGCCTCCAGACGCATCTTGTAGCTGAACGCCTTTTCACTCGGAAGAATGATTGAGCGCTGCAAATTGGATTCCACCATCAGAATGATTGCTTCATCTCTGGACAGCTCTTTGATTTCTGCGGGAACGCTATCCAGTCCTGCCAGTTCACAAGCCTTTCGTCGTCGATGCCCTGATACGATTTCATACCGGCCATCTTCTTTCTGGCGGAGCGTAATCGGCGTAATAACGCCGCGCTCTTTCACGCTCTGCACAAGCTGGTTCATGTCCTCGTCCATTTTAACTTTGAATGGGTGGTTCGGGAAATCGTCGATCTCAGATAAGGGAATATCATAGATGCGTGGCAAGCGACTTTCTGCTCGCCCCTCATCATTCATAAATAGTTCAGCGAACCCCGTCAGATCGAGATCGATGTCTTTCTTTCGACTCATGCTCCAACACCTCCTTCGTCACCGCCTCATACGCAGCCGCAACCTTTCCGCCCTTATCATAGGCAAAGATGCTTTGCCCTTCCTGGGCGCTCTCAGCGGCACGAACAGAAAAGGGAATCTGCGTATCAAAGACGCGGACTCGATCGCTTACAGCGGCTCTCAGCGCCGTAGAAATGGCCTTTGCGTTGTTGGTTCGGTTATCCACCATAGTCAATAGAATACCGTCGATATTCAGGCGCGGATTGATTTGGCGTTTTACCTTGGCAACCGAGTGCATCAGCTGATTCAGACCTTTCGTTGACAGGAAGCTCGGCTGCGAGGGGATAATCACCCGGTCAGCCGCTGCCAACGCATTAATGGTCATCATGCCAAGGGACGGCATACAATCAATCAGGATATAGTCGTAGTTTTTGCTTACTAAATCAATATAGCTTTTCAGCACATACTCTCGGCTCATCACATTGAACAAGCCGACTTCTGTACCGGACAGCTCGATATTCGCAGGCATCAGGTCAACGCCCTCCGAACTTCTCAATAACCCGAAGTTTTCCGGTAACGACTTATCGTTGATGATGCATTCCATTACATCAGAGAGTGTTTCGCTCAGCTGATCCGGATTACGCTCTCCAAGGCTGATTGTTAAACTGCCTTGCGGGTCTGCATCAATCAGCAGCACTCGCTTTCCCTGTTTCGCCAGGCCGACACCCAGATTCACCGTTGTGGTAGTCTTTCCAACGCCGCCCTTTTGATTGGTGATTGCGATTACTCTGCATTGTTCCATATCGGTTTCCTCCTTTCTCATTTTAAGCTGTCTGAATCAGGCAGCTATGTATGTGAGCGCCTGGGCGCTCACTCATCCTGCGACAGTTTGCAGTAGTCATCTACATACTGAAGCAGCCAATATGAGAACTCCCGAATGAACCACGCGCAGAGATACGGCTCGTCCATCAGAGCATCCGGAAGTTCAACTTCCATCTTAAGCATTCGGGAAAGCACCCGAAGAAAGAGCAATGCGGTACTCGGCATATACAGTTCGTTAAGGCCACTGACCACAACTGCGATAGCCTCCAGCTTACATTCATCACCGTTAAAGTGTTCTGCCGCCGCATCAATTAGGTACTCCGGGTAGTGAACTGCCAGATCTGCCAGCTTTTCGAGATTTAATTCTTCATTCATAACATTTTCCTCCTTTTGGTTATGTACGCACACTGTTCTTCTCTATGCCCTGTGTGCCGGGCATCATCAGGCGGCTGGCAGCGAACCAGCTCCATAGGCATCTCACCTCCCCGCCTTCTTTATGGCCGGGCCGCGAATTACGGAAGTATCATTATCCCTTGCACAGTTCATCTCCTTCGCTGGTAGCAGTCCGGCTTTCTATCGAATCAGTTTGATCGCTCCTCCGTTTCCGGAATCATGGCGCACCGTCGATAGCGGCTTGAGGTTTCCCTCGGTGCAGGTAATGTACCTGATGACTGTTATTCAGTTTTTCGGGAGGCCATCAACTTTGCCTCTCACTAATCAACTACAACCTTCAACCTCAAAAACTGATAAAAAACTTTTGAGATTTTTCAAAAAATTTTTAGACATAAAAAAGCCTCTGCTTCCACATTGGAAACAGAGGCTATTTTTCAGTACACAAAATCAGTTATAAACGCAAAAACCGCCGCACCAGATTACTCTGATGCGACGGTAAAATATTTGCAAATGTGTGATTTTTGGGGCATTCTGCCGACTTCGACACGGATTGGCATACGCTTGGCACACGTTGGCATACAACCCAGCTTTTCTGTATCATAATCATGCAGAAAACCCTGCAAACACGGCAAACTTTCGAACTTTTTAGTCCAAAGGTTTCATTGTCGGGAACAGCAGAACATCGCGGATAGATGCCGCGTCGGTCAGGAACATGACCAGACGGTCGATGCCCATGCCCATGCCGCCCGTGGGAGGCATACCGTATTCCAGCGCATTGATGAAATCCTCGTCCATCATGCCGGCTTCCTCGTCGCCTGCGGCGCGCAGAGCAACCTGACGCTCGAAGCGCTCCTTCTGGTCGATCGGGTCGTTCAGCTCGGAGAATGCGTTGCACAGCTCGCGGCCGTAAATGAAGCACTCGAAGCGCTCGGTCAGACGCGGATCGGACGGCTTGCGCTTTGCCAGCGGAGAGATCTCGACCGGATAATCGGTGATAAAGGTCGGCTGCATGAGGTTTGCCTCGACGTACTCGTCGTAGCACAGCGCCATCAGGTCGCCCCAGCTCTCCTTGCCCTTTTCGATCTCGAGGCCCTTGGCCTTAACGGCCTCCAGTGCCTCTTCCGGCGACAGTGCCATAAAGTCGATGCCGGCGTACTCCTTGACAGCCTCAGCCATCGTCATGCGCTTCCAGCCCTTGGAGAAATCGATCTCCACGCCCTGATACATCACCTTGGTGCTGCCCAGAACCTTTTCGCAGACATGGATTACCATGTCCTCGGTAATATCCATCATGCCGTGGTAATCGGTGTATGCCTGATACAGCTCGATGGTGGTGAACTCCGGGTTATGACGGGTGTCCATGCCCTCGTTGCGGAAAATACGGCCGATCTCGTATACGCGCTCCAGACCGCCTACGATCAGGCGCTTGAGGTGCAGCTCGGTCGCAATACGCAGATACATATCAATGTCCAGCGCGTTGTGGTGGGTGATGAACGGACGAGCTGCCGCACCGCCCGGAATGGTGTTCAGACACGGAGTCTCAACCTCCATAAAACCGCGGGAATCCATAAAGTTGCGGATCTCGCGCACGATAGCGGAGCGCTTCTCAAAGGTATCGCGTACCTCCGGGTTGACGATCAGGTCAACATAGCGCTGACGGTAACGCATATCGGTGTCCTTCAGACCGTGCCACTTCTCCGGCAGCGGTGCAAGGTTTTTGGAGAGCAGCGTCAGTTCGGTTACGGAAACCGAAATCTCACCCTTCTGGGTGCGGAATACCTCGCCCTCGATACCGATGATATCGCCGATATCGAACTTCTTGTAGCCCTTGTATACGTCCTCGCCTACGTTGTCGCGCTTGATGTAAAGCTGCAGACGGCCGTAGCGGTCGCGCATATCCGAGAAGGAAGCCTTGCCCATGATGCGCTTGGACATCATGCGGCCTGCCAGACGGACGGTCTTGCCTTCCAGCTCGTCAAAATGCTCGTGAATATCGGTGGTATAGTGATCGCGCTCAAAGCGCACCTGCTGGAACGGGTCCTTGCCCGCAGCCTGCAGCTCTGCCAGCTTTTCGCGGCGAATGCGCTTCAGCTCGTGCAGTTCCTCCGCGGTCTGCTCGTGCTGATCCTGCGCCTGATGCTGTTCTGCCATATCTTCCCCATCTTTCATAAAATTTTTGACGGCAGCGCCAAACAATTCGCCTTTGTCAAATTGTTTGGTGTTACCTGAAATAGTGACTTCGCTTTTAACTTGCGATAAAGGTAATTTACTTCTCGATCTTGATGATCTCGTACTTTACGATACCGATCGGTGCCTCGACCTCAACAACATCGCCGACCTTCTTGCCCAGCATAGCCTTGCCGAACGGAGACTCGTCAGAGATCTTGCCGTCCATCGGATCGGCCTCCTGAGAGCCGACGAAGTGGTACTCCTCTTCCTCGTCCTCCTCGAGATCCTTAACAATAAAGCGGCAGCCGGGAGAAACCTCGTCTGCAGCGTAGCTGTCGCCGGTTACAACGACTGCGTGCTTGATGATCTCCTCAAGCTCGGCAATGCGGGAATACAGCTTGCCCTGCTCGTTCTTGGCTTCATCGTACTCGGCGTTCTCGGACAGGTCGCCGAAGGAGCGTGCTTCCTTCAGCTGCTCTGCAACCTCATCCGCACGGGTAGTTTTCAGATATTCCAGTTCGTCCTTATATGCGTCCAGACTTTCCTGTGTCAGTTTAATTTCTTTTGCCATGTTTGCAAACCCTTCTTACTCAGTGTCATCGGCTTTCGAGCCGTACAGTACATTATATTATAAATTAAGCACCAATGCCATGTCAAGCGATTCGACCATTTTCTGTCCAATTTTCTGCCGGAGCGCTCGATTATCCCACAGTTTCCATCGCTTTTTGAAGCTGCGGATCGGTTTCCGACGTCAGAAAGAAAAAGTTCTGTGTCTGCTCATCGGTCAGCTTCACCTCAATGTCCGGCGCAATGCCGACATCTGCAAGGCTTTTGCCCTTGGGCGTAAAGTATTCCTCAACAGACAGATTGACCGCCGAGCCGTCGCTCAGCTGGTAGGTGCGCTGAGCGCGTCCCTTGCCGGTGGTGTGCGAGCCGACGAGCGTCGCGCGGTCGTACTCCTGCAGGGCTGCCGCAAAGAATTCCGCCGCCGAAATACTCTGGTCGTCAATAAGCACCGCGATCGGCAGGTCGATGCAGTCCGCATCCGAGGTATAAACGGTCTCCGAGCCGTTTTTCATGCGCAGCGTCATAATGGTGCCCTCGCCGAGCAGCGGGTCGAGTGCCGCGCTCATCTCCTTGACACGGCCGCCGCCGTTATGGCGCACGTCAATGACAAGCGACTGTGCGCCGCTGTCGGTCAGCGACTGCAGCGCCGTCTTGAACTGATCGGCACAGCCGTCGTGGAAATTCTCGATGCGGATGTAGCCGATTTTATCATTCAGCATTTTTCCCCATGCCATCTTCTGCGTGACAACGGCACGCTGCATGGTCAGCTCCTTGGCGGAGCCGTCTGCCTTCTTGACCGTGACGGTCACATCGGTCCCCTCTTTGCCGGAAATCGCGCTGATAACCGCGCTCGAGCCGTCCTTTTCAGTCGTCAGATCTCCCGTACCGAGAATGTAATCGCCCTTTTGGATACCGGCCTTCGCCGCGGGCGAATCATCGTACACGAGCGTAACGCGAATACTCGTCTCGGTGCTCGTCACCGAAACGCCGATGCCGCAGCCCTTGCCCTCACCGCTCATGCGGTAGGCTTCGTAGTTTTCCGCCGGAATATACGACGACCACTTGTCTCCCAGACCGGTAATGTAGCCTGCCGCAGCGTAATCCGCAACATTGTCCGCATCCAGCTCACCAACGTATTTGTCTGACACCAGCCGGTCAATCTCGCGCAGCTTTTTTCCGACCTCGTTGGTGTTCCAGCCGGTGGAAATCAGGCAGATGACTGCCGTTATCGCGCCTGCCGCGGCACACATGGTCAGCGCCATCCGCAGAGAGACCTGTCTCTCCCGCAGTTTTTTCATGGTTTGTCCTCCTCCACGAGAAAAGGGAGAGCGTTACACTCTCCCCTTTTATATGATTGCGTCAGTTGAAGTAGCTCATCGGGTTCTGCGTCGAACCGTTTACATACACCTCAAAGTGCAGATGCGGACCGGTCGAGTTGCCGGTGGAGCCTACCAGACCGATGGTCTGACCGGCGGTTACCCTCTGGCCAACCGAAACATGGATGGCAGACTGATGGCCGTAAGCCGTCATGACGCCGCCGCCGTGATTGATAACGGTATAGTTGCCGTAGCCAGAAACCCAGCCTGCGGTGGTAACCGTGCCGGATGCAGCTGCTACGATCGGTGTGCCGGTCGGTGCCGGAATATCCTCGCCCTTGTGGAACTTGCGGGTACCGTAGATCGGATGTACACGCCAGCCATAGGCACTCGAATTATTGGTGTAACCCGGAAGCGGCCAGGTGAACGTGCCGCTTGTCAGCGTTGCGCTGCTCAGATTGCCTGCCGAACTGCCGCTCGACGAGGACGAGCTGCCGCCCTTCTTCTTTGCGGCCGCTGCCGCTGCTGCTGCCGCAGCAGCTTCCTTGCGGGACTGCTCTGCGATCTGGTCACTTACGGTGTCCATCTCGCTGGTGATGCGCTCGTACTCGGCCTTCTGCTCCTTCTGGTACGCCTGCAGGCTCTGCTGCAGTGCCTTCTGCTGCTCCTCGCTGGATTTCAGCTCCGCAGCCTTATACTTCAGGTTTTCCTGATACTGTACCTGCTCGTCCTGGGTAGCCTGCAGATCATCGCGCTTCTGCTGAATATCCTCCTTGGCAGCGGTGTACTCCGCTACGATCTTCTTATTATCGTCCATGATCGCAGAAACAATCTCCAGACGGCTGAGAAGATCAGAGAAGTTGGACGCGTTCAGCAGAACCTCCAGATAGCTGGTCTCACCCTGCTCATACGTCGTGCGGACAGTCTCAGAAAAACGCTCCTTCTTGCTGTCCAGCGCCTTGATCGCAGCATCCAGCTCGGTCGTCTTGACGTCGATCTGGTCCTGCAGGCGGTCGATATACGCGGTTACCGTCGTAATTTCTTCCTTGGTGAGCTTGATCTCTTTCTGCAGGGCGGCACGGGTCTTTGCAACCTCATCCACCTTGCCTGCCAGACTATCCAGCTCCGCCTTGACCGACGCCTTCTGATCCTCCAGATCGGACAGCTTGCTTTTCAGTTCCTTACTGCTCACCGCACCGGCATAAACCAGACCGGAGGCGATCATCGAGAACACCATCGCTGCAACCAAGATGCCCGCAATAATGCAGGAGATCAGGCGCACGGTTTTCTTTTTCATCATATTGAAACATTCGCTCCTTTATGCAGTCGTTATACATCCATAAACTTGCGGATACTCGTTACCGAGCCGCCGATGCCGAACAACGCGCCTGCACCGCAGTACACGCCGAGCACCCACCAGCGCAGCACATCGAACGAGAGCAGATGGAACGAGGACAGCGAAACCGTACCTGCCACGTTGTACAGCTCGGTGTACAGACCCCATTCCGCGAGGAAGGCCAGTCCGCCGGCAACCAGACCGAGCACCATGCCTTCGATGACAAACGGCCAGCGGATAAACCAGTTGGTCGCACCGACCATCTTCTGGATGGAGATCTCCTCACGGCGGGCAAACATAGCCAGCTTTACCGTATTGGAGATGATGAAGATCGAGATAACAGCCAGACCGACGATCATAGCTGCCGCGATCATGTTGAACACGCGCTGAATCTGAATCAGCTTGCGGATAACATCCTCATCCGCACGCACGCTTGCAACGCCGTCAACCGCTTCGATTTCCTTGATGGTTGCGTCCGCCTGCATGGAATCACTCAGGGTGAACACATAGCTGTTGCGCAGCGGATTGTTGTCCGCGTTGTAATCATCGAGGATGTCTGCGTCGTCGCCCAGCTCCTTGCGGTACTGCTCCAGCGCGACATCACGATCCTCGAAGGCGATCGACGCAATGTTGTCAATCTTCTCGAACTGCGTCTGCAGCGTTTTCGCCTCACGCGTGGTAAGCGAATCGTCGATCCAGACTACGATCTGGTTGGACTGCTGCAGTCTCGTAATGTTATTCGTAATGTTGTAGGCCACCAGCGTAACCGTACCTGTCAGCAGCAGGCTTACGACCATGATCACCACGGCCGCCACGGACATGAAGCCGTGCTTGAAAATGTTGCGCAGGCCTTCCTTCCAATAGTAAGCGATTGATCTCATATCTGATAATACCCACCTGTCTGATCACTGATGACTTCACCGTTGTCGATCACAACAACGCGCTTTTCAAATTCGTCTACCAGGCCCTTTTCGTGCGTTACGATCAGCACGGTCGTGCCAAGCTCGTTGATCTTTTCAAACAGGGTCATCAGCTCCAGCGAACGCGCAGGATCGAGGTTGCCGGTCGGCTCGTCCGCGATGATGAGGCGCGGGTTGTTGACCAGCGCACGCGCGATTGCGACACGCTGCTGCTCACCGCCGGAAAGATTCATCGGCTTCTCGTGTGCCTTGTCGGCCAGGCCGACCAGATCGAGCACATACGGCACGCGCTGCTTGATGGCCTTGCCCTTGGCGCCGATGGCGCGCATGGCAAATGCGACGTTCTCGTAAACGGTTTTGGTGTTGATCAGGCGGAAATCCTGATAGACAACGCCCAATGTACGGCGCAGATACGGAATCTGCCGCTTTTTCATTCTGCCGATATCGTAGTTGTTGACGAGCACGCGGCCTTCGCTCGGCCGAACCTCACCGGTCAGCAGCTTGATGATCGTGGTTTTACCCGAGCCGGACGCACCGACCAGAAAGACAAATTCTCCCTCGTCTACACGCAGACTCGCCTTGTTCACCGCCCGGGTCCCGTTTTCGTAAACCACGGTGGCTTCACTCATTCGTATCACAGGCAATCCTCCTCGGTGCCAACGCAGAAGGCGTGTGAATGCCCCGGATTGGGCATTTTCGCCTTCCAGCAAACAAAAAAGACAAAGGTGTAAACATATACACCTTTGTCTATTATAACAGATATCATGTTTATGCGCAAGCCGACAAACTGTGGCATTATTGCACAATTTACGTTTTTTCTGTGTAGATTTTATGAACAGACAGCGATTATCTGGTACCTTCTTCGCGGCTTGCAAGGTATTTTCGAACCATGAGTGCTACCTTAAATACGATCGCGTGATCGAACTCACGCAGGTCCAGACCGGTCAGCTTTTTGATCTTCTCAAGGCGGTACACCAGCGTATTGCGGTGTACGAACAGCTTACGCGAAGTCTCGGATACGTTCAGGTTGTTCTCGAAGAACTTCTGAATCGTGAACAGCGTCTCCTGATCGAGCGAGTCGATCGAACCCTTGCGGAATACCTCGGACAGGAACATCTCGCACAGCGTGATCGGCAGCTGATAAATCAGACGGCCAATGCCCAGATTCTCGAAGCTGATGATGTTCTTCTCGGTGTCAAATACCGCACCGACCTCGATTGCGGTCGTAGCCTCCTTGAAGGACTTTGCGATATCCTTCATCTGGGAGGATACCGAGCCGATGCCGATCAGGCACTTGACCGACAGCTCGCTGAGCAGCGTCTCCTCGATAGAGTCTGCCAGCTTGATCAGATCCTTGATCTCACTGCCTGCCTTGACCTCCTTGACAACAACGATGTCCGTCTCGGAGATATGCAGCACGAAATCCTTCTGCTTATCCGGGAACATGCCGTTCACCACGTCGATCGCAGCAACATCGGCCGGCGCCTGCTGGCGCACGAGGAATACCACGCGCGGCACATCGTTGCCGAAGTGCAGCTCACGGGACTTTATATAAATATCGCCCGGCAGAATGTTATCCAGAATGATATTCTTTACGAAGGTAGCCTTGTCGTGCTTTTCGTCATACAGCGTCTTGATATTGTTGATCGAAACCGCAACCAGCGAGCAGATGCTGCGCGCCAGCTCATCCTCGCCCTGTACGAATACGGCGTATTCCAGACGCGACGCACGGTCACCCGTTGTATGATAAGTATAACCGCCGAAACGAACGATCTCGCCGGCGAAGCCCAGCTCAGTGATTGCTTCCTCCCGCATTTCACCGATACGAGGCAGATCGGTACATGCTACAACCGCACCGCTTGCGTCAACAATGCCGATCGTACGATCCACCGTATCCTTCATCTGCAAAACAATCGACTGGAACAATCTCGAAGCCATTTCCATCACCTTTCCCGTCTTTTTCATGCGCCCCGGCGCTTTACTCCGCATCCGTCCGCCGAAACGCTTACTCCTTATGGTGTTCTCACCGCTAATGGTGATTCTGCCTATGACATTCTTCACAAGAACACCAAAAGTTCCCTATACATTTTAAGTCATTATATCACATGTCCGCGCATTTTTGTACAAAAAATTCAAAAAAATTTGTAGATTTTTTAAGTTTTTCAGGTTTGCGAGGTAAGTTTTTCCAATTCTTCCTGTGTCAGTTCCCGAAATTCGCCGGGCGCGAGTGTTTTATCCAGCCAGAGACCACCCAGCCGCAGGCGTTTAAGCGCCGTTACCGTGCCGCCGACTGCCGCGATCATGCGCTTGACCTGATGATATTTGCCCTCTTTGAGCGTCACACGCACGCGCAGCTCCGGTTCGGTCTCGAGGATTTCCAGCTTCGCCGGCTTGCACTCCGTGCCGTCCCGCAAGGTCATGCCCTGTTCAAAACGCAAGACTGCATCCGCTGCCAGCACGCCGTCCACGACCGCCTCGTACTCCTTTTCGACATGGCGGTTCGGACTCATCAGCGCATGGCTGAGCGCGCCGTCGTCCGTGATGAGCAGCAATCCCTCGGTGTCCTTGTCCAGCCTTCCCACCGCAAACAGGCCGCGCCGCAGCTCGTCTGGAAACAGCTCGAGCACGGTATCGTGGCGCTCATCGCGGCTTGCCGTGATAACGCCCATCGGCTTGTTGAGCATGTAGTACCGCTGTGCGCGGTAGCGCTGCACGGTGCCATCCACCGCCGTCTGTGACCGATCAGGATCGACCTTGAACGCCGGATCTTTTTGCACAGTGCCGTCCACCGAGACGCGTCCCGCACGAATGAGCGCCTGCACTTCCTTGCGGCTGCCGCAGTTCAGGTGGGACAGCAATTTGTCCAATCGCATCTGTGGCATTTTGTCCCCTCCGCCAATACATTTCTTTTATAAGGATAACACTTTTTCGCAAATTGCACAATAGCTAAATGCAAAAAAAGTGCAATCCCCCGAAAGTTACCAATAGATACCATAAACCTATGATAACTTTTTCGTTGAATTGCACAGTTATGCAGTTTCCGGAAGTCATTGCCCGCCGCTGTCAGATCTGCGGCATATCCAGCAGGCCATGCACAAATCCATCCGTCTGTGCGGATGTGATATCCGCTGCGATCAGGCGGTTTCTGCGCACCAAAAGGTTGGCGGTCACGCCCTGCTCTCCGGTAGGATAGGCGGTCAGCGCGTAGGTGTACAGCGTAGCGCGCTTGCCCTGATATGGCGTGAGATCCAGTCCCTGCGCCTGCTGGATAGCGTTGTACTGCTCATATACCTCGTCGAAGGTGTCGGGTATCTGCACCTCCTGTGTACCGACCGGTTCACTCTCCACCGACCAGCCGCATGCGGTCAGCAGCGCTACTCTGTCCTCGTTGGTTTTCAGCTTTGCACTAAGCGCTGCACCTTCAGCGCTGACCGCAGTATCCGCCTCTGCCGTTTTCGGCAGCAGCGCTGCCGCGCCGACCAGCACCAGCCCGACCGCCAGCACGCCCACTACGATTTTCCTCACCGACACCTTTGCCGCAAAAACGATCATGGCATTGTCCCTCCTGCTTTTGCTTCATTCTATGCGTACAGAAGGCAAAAAAGAACGCCTCCGAGTATCTCTCGGAAGCGCAGCTTGTATCAGTCCAGATTTTTCTTCTTCAGCATCCACCATGCAAAGAAGCAGCCGACCACTGTAATGGCCAGCGGCATCCACCAGACCCAGTCGCCCGGTATCTGTCCTTCACCGATATTCATACCGAAGAAGCCGAACACGATATTCGGAATCGTCATGATGATGGTCAGGATGGTCAAAACCTTCATGATGATATTCAGATTGTTGGAAACAACGGAAGCATAAGCATCCATCGTGCCCGCCATAATGTTGGAATAGATATTCGCCATCTCGATGGCCTGACGGACCTCGATCAGCGCGTCCTCCAGAATGTCGCGGTCGTCCTCATACAGCTTGAGCACGCGGCCGCGCAGCACCTTTTCCATCGTAACCTCGTTGCCCTTGAGGGACGAGGAGAAGTAAACCAGCGATTTACTCAGTCCGAGCAGCTGGATGAGCTCCTCATTTTTGAGGGAGTCGTACAGACGCTTCTCGATGCGGGTAAAGTCGCGCTCGATCATACGCAGGTTTTTCAGGAACCGGCCCGCGATGCGGAGCAGAATCTGGAACACAAAGCGCGTCTTGAGTGAGGTATGCACGCCCTTTACCGCGCCTTCCGCGATGGAGCGCAGGATGATGCTGTCCTCCAGACAAACCGTGATGACCGCATTCTGTGCCACAACAATGCCCATAGGAATGGTGGTGAACATCTGTCCGCCGTCCTCGACCGAACTTTTCTCCACCATCGGGATATCGACGATCATGAGAAGCTGCTCGTCCTCGGTATCGACACGCGAGCTTTCCTCCGGGTCGAGCGCCGCGCGAACAAACTCTTCCTCAACCTGAGCCGCCTGCGCGATCTGCTCCAGCTCGTCCGAGCTGGGATGCACCATGTTGACCCAGCAGCCCTCGGTGAACTCGCTCACTTCTGTGATGCGGCCGTCCACCGTTTTGAAAAATTCAACCATATTATACCGCCTTTCAGCAGCGGCACTCCTCGAAAATGCCACCGCGAGTAATATTCATCTGTCTACTTCCAGGGTCCGTACTCACGGTGATCACTCTCCTTTTAATATGGATTTCATCTAAAATTAACCTACCCATACCTGACAAAACAGCCCTGTTACGGGCTGTTTTGAATAGCTATCAGTTAGATTATCGGTTGTCCTTATCGAAGATGCGCATCAGAACATCAAATGCAGCATCGTCAGAGCCAACATCGGACGACGGCTTGGAAGCGGATGCGCGAGCCGGCTTCTTGTCAGCCGCTGCGGTAGCAGCCTCGGTGAACAGGCCGGTAGAGCCGGAATCCTTGTCCTTATTGCCGTCCATGCTCATTTTTGCGGAGTTCGGAACATTGTCGAAACCGGTTGCGATTACAACAACGCGGATCTCGTCGTCCATGTTCTCGTCGATGAATGCACCGAAGATGATGTGTGCATCCGGATGAGCCGCCTGCTGAACCATGGTAGCCGCAGTCTCAACTTCATCGAGGCCGATATCGTCAGAGCCGATAACGGAAACGATAACGCCGTGAGCCATGTCGATGGAGGTCTCGAGCAGCGGGCTGGAAATTGCCTCGCGTGCAGCCTCTGCAGCCTTGTCCTTGCCTGCAGCGGAGCCGGTGCCGATGTGAGCGAAGCCTGCGTCCTTCATGACGGAGGTAACGTCCGCGAAGTCCAGGTTGATGAAGCCCGGAACGGTGATCAGCTCGGAAATATTCTTAACTGCCTGACGCAGAACGCCGTCAGCGATCTCGAATGCGTTCTTGAAGGTGATCTTCTGCTCGGATACATACTTCAGACGCTCGTTCGGGATGATAACGAGGGAGTCTACGTTCTTGTTCAGCTCTTCGATGCCGCTCAGCGCCTGCTCGAGACGCTTCTTGCCCTCGAATGCGAACGGACGGGTAACAACGCCGACCGTCAGGATGCCCAGCTCACGAGCGATCTGTGCAACAACCGGAGCTGCGCCGGTGCCGGTGCCGCCGCCCATGCCGGCGGTGATAAATACCATATTGGTGTTAGCGAGAGCCGCTGCGATCTGATCCTTGCTCTCCTCAGCAGCCTTGCGGCCGATCTCCGGATTTGCGCCTGCGCCCTGACCCTTGGTCAGCTTCTCGCCGATCTGGATCTTCGTGGTGGCCTGCGAATAATTCAGAGCCTGCATATCCGTGTTGATGGAAACGAACTCAACACCCTGTACACCGTTCTCGACCATGCGGTTTACAGCGTTGCCGCCGCCGCCGCCGACACCGATGACCTTAATGTTTACTACGTTATCCAAGCCCTGTTCAAACTCAAAACCCATTGTCGTTGTCCTCCGTTTTATGATAAAGAATCGTTCTTTGATTATCAATTACCGCGTTTGAGGGCACTTCGCCCCTATTGTTTTAATTTTACCTCGATTTATTCTATTTTGCAACAGGAATTAGCGAATTCCTCAAAAAAAACTTAATCTTTTCCGTGTCTTTCCCGCAAACCGGCGGGCGATACGGAAAAAGGCTGTATTTTTTCGCGTTTTTCCCTGTGTTTTCGGTTATTTTCGCCAGTAGAAGCAGAAAAAACTCAGCCTTCGCCATCGTAGCTGTCGTCATAATAGCTGTCATCGTAATACGATTCGTCGTACGAATCATCGTAGCTGCTGTCATCGTAGCTGCTGTCATCGTAGGATTCGTCATAGGACGAATCGTCCGAGTAATCCGAATCATCGGAATAATCCGAGTTATCCGAACTGTCCGAGCTGTCGCTGCTCGAATCGGTCGAGTCATCACCGTTCGTATTGTCGGTCGTACCGACTTCGCCGTCCGGATTGTCGGTCGTACCGACTTCACCGTCCGGATTGGTGTACGCCGGCGAGGTCACCGGATTGTCACCTGCCTGATCGGTACCGGAGCGTGCTACATCCTCCGCCGTCTCCGGCACAAAGTGCAGACGGTTCTGTGCATCCCAGTACAGCCGCCCGATATCCGATGCCGAAAGGCGATCGCTGATAACGGTCTGTGCAAACCGAAGACGGTACGTCAGATCGTCCAGTGAGCCTGCGCGGATGTCGAACCGCTTGTCATAGCCGATGCGCACATCGGTCAGGTCGTTCAGATTGAGGAAGCTCATCTTTTCAAGCAGCCCGGCGGCATCCATGTTCTCCAGCACGTTCAGCATAGCGTCAACGTGTGCATCCGTGCCGGTATCAAGGAAATCCCCAACCTGCGCATTCAGCGTAACGCCGAGCACGGTCGGCAGACCGCCGTCCGCGGCGTTGTTCTCGAGCACCTTGCCGCCCGCACTAATATAAGTGAACGTGTTATCCTCATTCCTCACGGCAGCCGCCGCTGTGCACTCGGTGACAGTCAGCACCAGTCCATCCGGCAGCTTGCGGCGCAGCTGTGCGCTTTCCAGATACGGGAAGCTGTGCATCAGGTCGGACAATACGCGGTTTTTGTTCCACAGATAGAGATTATCGCCCTTTTGAACATCCATACCGGCGATCAGCTCCTCCGAGCCGTACTGCTCGGCGCCTTCCACCGAAATGGTCTTAACCCTGAAGAACACGGTCATCGCCACCACGGCAGCCGCCAGCACAATGCCGGTCAGCAGCACGCGTCCCAGCACACGAAAGATTTTCCTGCCGCGGCGCTGCTGCTCCATCTGGTCGGGCGTGTGCTTTTTTCGCCTTCTGCGTCTCATCACAGCATCCCTTCTTTGTTACTTCTTGCCATGGTTTTCGATTGCCCAGAGGATCTCCTGATAGATCTTCTCGCTTGCATCGTGCGCCGCCAGCTTTGTCGCGTCATGCCCCATCCGGTGCAGACGGTCGCGGTCGCTCAGCAGATCCTGAATCTCGTCGTACAGCACCTGCGGATTGGCGTCCTTCTCGAGCAGGACACGGCAGCCGCCCTCCTTTTCGAGCGCGCGCGCGTTCTTCTCCTGGTGATTCTCCGCCACATACGGAGACGGCACCAGCAGTGCCGGACGGCCGAGCATGCACAGCTCACCGAGGGTAGCCGCACCTGCGCGGCACACGATCAGGTCAGCCGCCGCCATGCGGTCTGCCATGTCGTAGATGTACTCGGTCACTTCGATGTTCGGGTGCGCGTCAAAGTCGGCGCCCTGCTCCTTCGCCATCCGGGGCAGCCACTCACGGGCCGCCGCACCGGTTGCGTGAACATGGTGATAGGGCACGCCGTTTTTGCATTCGAGCGCCAGCTCACCCGCCATGTGCTCGTTCATGTACTTTGCACCCATCGAGCCCCAGAAGGATACGACCAGCTGGTCATCATCGGTCAGGCCGAACTTCTCGCGTGCCTTTACGCGGTCCGCCGCCAGAATCTCACCGCGCACCGGCGCACCGGTCAGAATGATCTTATCTCCGCCGCCGAGCAGCTCCTTTGCCTGTTCAAAGCAAACGAGTACGCGGTCCGCGTCCTTTGCGAGCATCTGCGTTACCTTGCCGGGCAGCGCGTTGACCTCGAGCAGCACGGTCGGAATGCCGAGCTGCTGTGCCGCGCGTACCACCGCGAACGACGCATAGCCGCCGCAGCCGATCACGCAGTCCGGCTTGGCCTGCTTCAGCAGCTTTTTCGCCTTGCTGACCGCCGAGACAGCCAGCTTTGCCGCCTTCAGATTGTGCAGAATGCCCTTCGGGCTCATCGAGCGCGACATGCCGATGATCTCAATGGTGTCCAGCGGATATCCCTCACGCGGGACCAGCTTATTTTCAATACCGCGTGCCGAACCGGCAAAGCGCACCGTCGTCTGCGGCTGCTTTTTTTCAAAATAGCGTGCAATGGCAAGACCCGGTGTAACG
>ERZ857750.345-NODE-345-length-67461-cov-4.293342_pt1 | contig 67461 bp, 71 predicted proteins | sample MGYA00519915_ERZ857750 | MGnify/ENA primary metagenome ERZ857750 (study PRJEB31778, sample SAMEA3449358) | human gut metagenome | biome: human gut; feature: human-associated habitat; material: faeces | place: United Kingdom | collected 2010/2012 ...
AATACATGACTGAAGAAGGTTATGATGAAGTGATGGGTGTTCGTCCACTCCGTCGTGTGGTTGAACAACAAATCCGTGACAAAGTCACAGACTTCCACTTGGATAACCTTGATGCTAAACACCTAGAAGCTGATATGGAAGATGGTGTCTTGGTTATCAAAGAAAAAGATGCTGAATAAGAAGCATAAAACCTCCTAATCCTATTTATGAAGCAGAGATGTTAGTAGACATCTCTGTTTTTTTCTTTTTTATTTAAGACTTTCCTTGGGTGCTACGGCCGGAAGCGACTTCCTAACGGAATTCCATTCCTAAGATTTGAGTCTGGGTCTCAAATCTTCCGAGTGAGAGAAGCAATGGTGCTTCTCTCACCTTTAGCACAGCGGAAAGTCTTGTTTTGTGTATAGCTGTGACTTTTATATTTATTCTTAAATATAAGATGAGATAAAATTGTTTAAATTATGATAATATGATAAATAGTTAAAAATATATTCTATTTTCAAGAAAGCGTTGACAACGCATTCATATCGCTATATAATTTTTGTGTAAAATTAAATTTTAGTTAGTGATTTCTTGGGTTTAATATTACAATCTTTTGTTATTTGATAAGGAGAAATAATGTTAAAAGTAGTTTTATGGATTTTGGCTATTCTACTTCTTGTAGGAATAGCAATGTTGAACCCCCTAATTGCAGCTGGTATTGTGATTGCAGGATTGTTAATCCAGTTGTTTTTGAAGAAATGAGTTAATAGGAAAAAAGTATGAAAAAGATAATATATGGTATTTTAGCGATTTTATTAGTGATTGTCGTAGGATTCATTTTTCTTAGCGTATATAAAGGGAATGAGTCATCTGGTAATCAAAAACCAAAGACAGAAATCATAGTAAATGTAAAATCTTTGGAAAAGGTCAGTGAGTTAGTTTTACTCAATGCATCTATTCAAAAAGTTAAGTCAATAGAAAATAATACAAAGTTATTTGGTAGTAACTTTGTAATACCTGGTTCAGAAAAGAAAGCACTCATTATTCTAAATTATACGGCAAAATTCGGTATTAAGAATGATGTAACCATTAAAGATAATGGTAATCATAATTATCAAGTTACATTACCCAAATTTGAAGTTATTGGTGTTGAATTAGATAAAGACAAACCTTATACACTCTACGATACTAGTGGAGGGATTCTTAGTTATTCGACTAAAGACATAGATACTGGTGAGGCTGTTGCAGAAGGTTTTTCAAATAAGGAACAACAAGGTTTTATAAAGGACAATAAAAAATTATTAAAGGAGTCAGCCGAGAAGTACTACTCTACAATGATTAAATCTTTGGACCACGAGGCAAAAGTGACAATTGAAACTCAAAAATAAAGGTGAGGAAAAGATATGTTAAAGTAAATTTTTAATGTTAGCGTTTATGTATTTGCAGTTTTTGGATTTATATTTACATTGTTAATATTTTTTTGGCTATTAGAGATTCTTCGAATGAAAATTCTACTAATGGCAATAATACGTCAAAAGTAGGACCAAGTATTATGGGTTCGAAAAAAACAGTAGCAAAAACGGAAGAACTATATAGTGATAAAAATATTAAAATAATAAGAACTGGTGGAAATATTATTATTGATAACTTAACGGATAAAGAAATTAATATTGAATCAACTATTGTAATTAACAATAGTATTGAAGCAACACCATTTAGTTCGTCACAATCTAGTATCGATCCGAAAGGAAAGCAGTCAGTATCTATATCAGAATTTGTTGCCGTTAATCCAGGACAGAAAGTTGAGGAATCAGACGAAAAAGCAAAAAAAAGCAAACTACTATAAGCATAAAATGAAGAGCGGTGAAAATATTGGGTGGACTGCTAATATACAGAATGGTAACTATGATACAATGAATTCATTTAGTATATATTTTAATTACTAATTGTGAGGAGATGCAGAATGGATTTATTGGATAAACTGTTAAGTAATTAAGATTGTTAATACAAATGGTTACACACGTTCAGATACTGGTACCAAAGTCTATTCCTATTTAAGGACACATCCTAAAAATCAAGGCTTAACGAAATCAGCAACACGTTCTATTATTAATGCTTTAAAAAAGAAATAGTAATTATATGAAAATAGGTTTAGTAGTGTTCTCTTTAATCTGATTAGTGGTGCCTTTTATTATTGAATGGTACTTTCTGTTGTGAAAAAAAGGAACATTGAGTGACTATTACACTATCCATAAACTTTTTATAAGTTTTCATCATTGATAAAAAAGGTAAGTAGCACAGGCTACTTACCTTTATTCTTTATCATCACCTTGATACTTTTGCAAGCGTTCTTGGATGATGTTGAGTCGGGGTTCGAGGTCTTTTTTGAAGACGCGTATTTTATAGTTGAGGTCTTGTTTGATGTCAGCGAGAACAAGGTTTTGTTCCTTGATGATGTCAAGGTTGCGTTTGATATTGTCCAGATCGTGAGAGATATTTTCTCGTGATTGGTTGAGGTCTAGGATTTCCTCTTTGATGTCTTCACGTCGTTTATAGGCGTAGTAGGCACCGTAGGCAAGAGTTCCAAGAGCTAGAAAGCGTCCGATTTTCATTCTGTTACCTCTTTAGCGATGCTGTCAGCAAGGCTAGCCAGGGCAGCGAAGTCTGGTTCGTGTTCGTCAAATCCCATGTGGATACCATCGTCTGCACCGTAACGAGGAACGAGATGAATATGAGCATGGAAGACGGTTTGTCCAGCAACTTCTTCGTTGTTATTAAGGATATTCATACCGATTGCTGCAGTTGCTTTTTGCACGGCACGAGCAATTTTAGGGACACGACTAAAGACAGTCTCAGCAGTCTCAGCAGACATTTCTAAGATGTTACGAACGTGCTCTTTAGGAATAACCAAGGTATGTCCTTTTGTAGCTTGTGAAATATCGAGGAAGGCTAGAACCTTGTCGTCCTCGTAGACTTTTGATGAAGGGATTTCTCCAGATATAATTTTACAGAAAATACAATTATCCATAATAACGACCTTTCCATGAGTTTTTGTTATAATAGATTATATCATACCAAAGAGAGAAAAGATAATGCTTAAATTAGAAAAGGTGACGGGTGGTTACGCTAATATTCCCGTCCTAAAAGATGTGACTTTTGAGGTGGCTGATGGTGAATTGGTTGGTCTCATTGGTCTTAATGGTGCTGGGAAATCAACAACAATTAACGAGATTATTGGCCTCTTAACACCTTATGGGGGACAGATTGCCATTGATGGGTTAACTATTCAACAAGATCCAGCTAGCTATCGTCAGAAGATTGGCTATATTCCTGAAACGCCAAGTCTTTATGAAGAATTGACGCTTCGTGAACATTTGGAAACGGTGTTGATGGCCTATGGTCTTGATGTGACTGAGGGGATGGCACGTGCGGACAAGTACCTCAAACTCTTTCGCTTAGATGAAAAGTTAGATTGGTTCCCGACTCAGTTTTCAAAGGGAATGAAGCAGAAGGTCATGATTATCTGTGCCTTTATTGTTAACCCCAGTCTTTTCATTGTTGATGAACCCTTCTTGGGTTTGGATCCCTTAGCGATTTCGGACTTGATTGAGCTTTTGGCTGAGGAAAAAGCGAATGGTAAGGCGATTCTCATGTCGACTCACGTTTTGGATTCAGCTGAGAAGATGTGTGATCGCTTTGTGATTTTGCACCATGGACAGGTCTTAGCACAGGGGACTCTCGAGGAGCTCCGTCAGACTTTTGGCGACGATAGTGCTAGTCTTAACGGTATCTACATGCAGTTAACTAAGGGAGAATTGTCATGATAGCTAAGCTATTTAAGGAGCGTAGCAAGCGATTCAATGCCCGTTGTGCTAAGTATAGTCGCTACGTTTTTAATGATCATTTTATCTTGGTTCTTCTCTTTCTGCTAGGCTTTGTCTTGGTTCAGTATAGCCAGTTGCTGAAGCATTTTCCAAAAAATCCGTGGGCAATTATTCTTGGCTTGCTTATGCTTTGTCTGTTATTACCTTTCTGGGGGAATATTGCGACTTATCTAGAACCTGCGGATAAACACTACCTTTTGGTTAAGGAAGAAGAGGTGCTAGACCATGTTAAGAAGGCAACGGGGCGTGCTTTTAGATTTTGGGTAATCGTACAAACCCTGATTTTTATTTTGGTAATTCCCCTCTTTTTAGCCTTGGGGCTGCCAGTTTGGGGAGTTATCCTTGTAGCTGTGGCAATGGCCATTCTTAAGTGCTTTATTTTCCAGAAAAAGGCTCAACCTTTTTATAAGCAGTCTGGACTGAATTGGACTGAGGCTATTGCAGGAGAAAATAAGCGTCAACAATCGATTCTGAAGTTCTTTTCACTCTTTACCAATGTTAAGGGGATTACGTCGAGTGTTAAACGTCGTGCCTATTTGGATGGTATTCTCAAACGTACAAAGAAAGACAAGGAAAATACCTGGTATAATCTTTACCTAAGAGCCTTCTTGCGTTCTGGAGATTACTTTGCCCTTAGCCTACGCCTTTTTGCCCTAACGCTTTTAGTTATCTTTTTGGTTCCTGAAAAATGGCTGTCTATGGTGCTTGTGGTTGTTTTTGACTACCTTTTGCTCTTCCAGCTCACGGCGCTTAAATCGCACTTTGCTTATCAGAGAATGGCTAACCTTATGCCAGTTGGAAAAGACATGCAGGTGAGCAATCTTAAGCGCTTGATTACTCAGATTGTACTTGTGCTGACTCTGGTCCAGGCTATTTGCCTCTTCGATCTTAAATTTAGCCTGATTTTGGTTGGAATTATGCTAGTTTTGAGCCTTGTTTACCTACCAGCCAAGCTTAAGAAGATGATTGACTAACACCTATTAAATAAGTTAAAATAGAAACGAATGACTAAAGAAAAAGGAGATGCCTAGGTGACATCAACAGATAAAGATTTGAGCCTGACTCCTCTCAAAGGAAATAGTGGTAAGGCCTATATGGGGACTTATCCAAACGGAGATCGTGTCTTTGTGAAGATGAATACAACACCAATCTTGGCAGCTCTTGCCAAGGAACAGATTGCACCACAGCTCTTGTGGGCTAAGCGTCTGGGAAATGGTGACATGATGAGTGCACAGGAGTGGCTTGATGGTCGTATTTTGACCAAACATGACATGAACAGTAAACAGATTATCCAAATTATTGGTAATTTGCACCGCTCTAAACACTTGGTTAATCAACTTTTGCAGTTGGATTATCATATTGAAAATCCTTTTGATCTTCTACACGAGTGGGAAGAAAATGCTGCTTACCAATTGCGTGAGAATGGCTTCCTTCAAGACGTTGTTAGAGATTTGAAACGTCATCTTCCAGAGTTTCGTGCAGAGATTGCAACAATTGTTCACGGAGATGCTCGTCATAGTAACTTTGTCATCACAACCTCAGGATTGATTTATTTGGTTGATTGGGATTCTGTACGTCTAACAGATCGTATGTATGATGTGGCACAGATCCTCAGCCATTATATTCCATTGGCACATTGGCCACAGTGGTTGTCATATTATGGCTATAAGAACAATGACCTTGTGATGGACAAGATTTACTGGTATGGGCAATTTTCATATTTGACACAGATTTCAAAATTCTTTGATAGCCGTGATATGGAACATGCCAACCGAGAGATTTATGAACTTCGTAAATTCAGAGAGACCTTGCACAGATATTAGAAAGTAGACATGCGAGTTAGAAAACGTAAAGGTGCAGAGGAACACCTAGCTAACCATCCTCAGTACGTTATTCTTGAGCCGGAAGCTGCTAAAGGTAAGTGGCATGAGCTTTTTGGTAATGATAATCCTATCCATATCGAGGTAGGATCTGGTAAAGGGGCCTTCATTACTGGTATGGCCCAACAAAACCCTAACATCAACTACATTGGTATTGATATTCAGTTGTCTGTTTTGAGTTACGCCTTGGATAAGGTCTTGGCCTCTGGTGCTGAAAATGTCAAACTCTTGCGTGTGGATGGATCTTCCTTGACCAACTATTTTGAAGATGGCGAAGTGGATATGATGTATCTGAATTTCTCAGATCCATGGCCTAAGAGCCGTCATGAGAAACGTCGTCTAACTTACAAGACTTTCCTAGATACTTATAAGCAAATTCTGCCTGAAAATGGAGAGATTCACTTTAAGACAGACAATCGTGGACTTTTCGAATACAGTTTGGCGAGCTTTTCACAGTATGGAATGGTTATCAACAAAGTTTGGTTGGACCTTCATGCAAGTGATTATGAGGGCAATGTCATGACTGAGTACGAGCGTAAGTTCTCAGAAAAAGGTCAGGTCATCTACCGAGTAGAGGCTCAGTTTAAAGATTAATTATTGAAAACTTGATTAAAAATAACGATTAGCCTATTGATGGCTAATCGTTTGATGTGGAGAGGTCGCATAGAGGCCGAGTGCGCACGCTTGGAAAGCGTGTAGTCCTTAACGGGGCTCGGGGGTTCGAATCCCCTCCTCTCCTTTGAGAAATAGACAAAGTGTCCCTTCCGTTTTAGAAGGGACACTTTTTAGGTATAGTAATTAAAAAGAAGATGGTTTTAACAGCTTTTTATGATAGGAGGACTCAATCCTTAGTCCCAAGGGCTCTGAATCCCTGCTACCCAACCGGTACAGAGGGCGCTAGTAATGTTAAAGCCACCAGTATGGGCATTGATGTCAAGGACCTCTCCTGCAAAGTGTAAGTGAGGGACTTTTTTACTTTCTAGAGTCTTGGGATTAATTTCCTTAAGGTCAACGCCACCTTTAGTCACAAAGGATTTGGCAAGTGACATTTTACCTGTGATTGGAATTTCCATGCCCTTAAGCTGACTGATAATGTTTTCCAAGTCTCTGGGATGCAGTTGTTTAACCTTGCTATCAGCCTTGTCTTCTGCTAGGAATTCAGCGACACGCTCAGGTACAAGAGCTTTGAGGGTGTTTTTGACAGATTTCTCGCGATTTTCCTCAAAGTAAGCCTTGAGATTTTCTTGGCTTTGGTTGGGAAGAAAGTCCAGATGAGCTATCTCACCACCCTTGACAAAACTGGAAAGACGTAGGGCAGCTGGGCCAGATAGGCCAAAATGAGTGAAAAGAAGGTCATGGGTAATCTTGTGCTTGCCATAGGACAGAGTGACATCATCAAGAGAAATTCCTTGTAAGGCCTTGTGGGGGAAGTCGGTTAGGAGTGGACTTTCCGCAGCTTCAAGATCAGTGACTTGGAGCTTAAAATGGCGGGCAATATCATGTCCAAAACCAGTTGAACCAGTCGATGGATAAGATTTTCCTCCAGTTGTGACGATGAGTTTATCACTGGTAAAAGTCTGGTCTGAAGACTTAACTTGGAATTGCTCATTAACCTTTTTGACGGAGACAACTTCTGTATTGGTGAGGATGCTAGCTCCAAGTTCCCAAATCTTATTTTCCAGAGCTTGGATGATGGTCCGTGATTTATCTGTCCTAGGGAAGACACGCCCGTGATCCTCAACCTTAAGTTTGACACCATTGTCCTCGAAAAAAGCAATGATATCGTGGTTATCAAATTGTGAAAAGACGCTATAGAGGAAACGGCCATTACCTGGAATACCTGCTAGAAGATCGTCTAAAGTCCCGTTGTTAGTAACATTACAACGTCCACCACCAGTACCAGCTAGTTTCTTACCGAGACGTTTATTTTTTTCAATCAGAAGGGTTTGTTGGCCATAGAAGGCTGAGGCAATAGTCGCCATCATGCCAGCAGGACCCCCACCAATAACGATAGTATCAAAATGTTTCATGCCTTTATTTTAGCATAATTTAAAAAGGGAGAATAGTTTGTAAATGGTCAGTTTTTTTAGATAATTTATGTTAGAATAGGAGTAGAAGTTTAAATTAGAATAGTTATTAACTATGGAGGAAAATATCGTGTCTGAAAATAACATGAAACACCGTTCATCTGTCTACGATAGCATGGTTAAATCACCTAACCGTGCCATGCTTCGTGCGACTGGGATGACGGATGATAGTTTTGAAAAGCCTATTGTTGGGGTTATCTCAACTTGGGCTGAGAACACACCATGTAATATCCACTTGCACGGTTTTGGTCAAATTGCCAAAGAAGGTGTTAAAGACGCGGGTGCTTGGCCAGTTCAATTTGGTACAATTACTGTTGCAGATGGTATTGCCATGGGGACGCCAGGGATGCGTTTCTCATTGACATCTCGTGATATCATTGCCGACTCAATCGAAGCAGCTATGGGTGGTCACAACGTCGATGCCTTTGTTGCTATTGGTGGTTGTGATAAGAACATGCCTGGTTCTATGATTGCCATTGCTAACATGGATATTCCAGCGATTTTTGCCTATGGTGGTACCATTGCACCAGGTAACCTTAACGGTAAGGATATCGACTTGGTTTCTGTTTTCGAAGGTATCGGTAAATGGAACCACGGTGATATGACCGCAGAAGAGGTTAAAGATCTTGAATGTAATGCCTGCCCTGGCCCTGGTGGTTGTGGTGGTATGTATACTGCCAACACAATGGCGACAGCAATCGAAGTAATGGGGATGAGCCTTCCAGGATCATCATCTCATCCTGCAGAATCAGCTGAGAAGAAAGCAGATATCGAAGAAGCAGGTCGTGCAGTTGTTAAGATGCTTGAACTAGGTCTTAAGCCATCAGATATCTTGACACGTGAAGCCTTTGAAGATGCCATCACTGTCACAATGGCACTTGGTGGTTCAACAAATGCGACACTTCACTTGCTCGCTATTGCTCATGCAGCTAACGTTGATTTGACACTTGAAGATTTCAACGATTTCCAAGAGCGTGTGCCTCACTTGGCTGACTTGAAACCTTCAGGTCAATATGTCTTCCAAGATCTTTACAATGTTGGTGGTGTACCAGCCGTTATGAAATACCTTCTTAAGAATGGTTTCCTTCACGGTGATCGTATCACATGTACTGGTAAGACTGTTGCAGAAAACTTGGAGGCCTTCGATGATTTGACACCAGGTCAAAAAGTCATCATGCCGCTTGAAAATCCTAAACGTGCTGATGGTCCATTGATTATCTTGAAAGGTAACTTGGCTCCAGAAGGTGCGGTTGCCAAAGTATCAGGGGTTAAAGTTCGTAACATTACTGGTCCTGCTAAAGTATTTGACTCAGAAGAAGATGCCATCGAAGCAGTTCTTTCTGATGAAATCGTTGATGGCGATGTAGTTGTTGTACGTTTTGTAGGTCCTAAGGGTGGTCCTGGTATGCCAGAAATGTTGTCCTTGTCTTCAATGATTGTTGGTAAAGGTCAAGGGGACCAGGTTGCCCTCTTGACAGATGGACGTTTCTCAGGTGGTACTTACGGACTCGTTGTTGGTCACATTGCTCCTGAAGCTCAGGTTGGTGGACCTATTGCCTACCTCCGTACAGGTGATATGGTTACAGTTGACCAAGATACCAAAGAAATTACGATGCACGTTTCAGACGAAGAGTTGGCGAAACGTAAAGCTGAAACTGAGTTGCCACCACTTTATAGCCGTGGTGTCCTCGGTAAATACGCTCACATCGTTTCTTCAGCGTCACGTGGTGCCGTTACCGACTTCTGGAACATGGATAAATCAGGTAAAGCCTAATGATATGACATAAAACAAAATCACACCGGACATTTGTTCGATGTGATTTTTTGATATTAAATCCTGAGACAGTTGTTGGCAGTATGATGACAAGTAATGGTTTGTCTGTTGTTACTCTAGTAAAAAACCGGTTGGAAATGTCCAATCGGCTTTCCTTTTATTTTCCGCCTCGAGGTGAGATACCAAGAGCGATACGTCCATAACGACTGATGCGTGTCATCTTCCAGACTGGTGAATAAGTGGTTTCCACCTTGACAGAGTTAATACCGTCAATGGATTTTAGCTTTTCAGCGATTTCATAAGGCATAGTCTCTTCACAGCCACAACCAGTATCAGTAAAGGTCATAAGGAAGTAGCAGTGGCCATTTTCATCGACAGTGATTTCATAAATCAAACCAAGGTTGTAAATGTCTAGCTCAATCTCAGGATCGAATACAGTGGTCATTTGTTCGACGATTGGCTCTAAGAAGGGCTGGGCCAAATCATTGACCTTAATATCATCACGGAAGTTTTTCATAGGACTCATTCTTTCTATTTTGCTTTTGTTTATTATGGCATAATTTAGGGCTTTTTTCAATCTCGGATGGCAATATGAGGCTTTAGTAAGCGAGTAAAGTAACAATAAAAAAACTCCAACAGTCAAACCGTTGAAGATAATGTGATTTATGCTTCAATATCAAGTCGTTTTGCAACCAAGGTTGCTCGAATACCATCAAAAATTGGAGCAAGAATGAAAATCCCAAACCTTGTGGAATTGTTCCCACCATTCCTAGATACAACAGATCTGATACCGACCAAACCCAATTTGGAAGTATCGATTGTTTAAGTCAAAGACTTTCCCTCTATATACATTTATACCCACACCTAGTTTACCAAAAGCTTAGCCTCCTATCAAGTAAATTGTTTGAAGAGTGAAAGGAAAAAAGTCCTTCAGATATCCAGAATAACTAGTCAAATTGACAGAAAGGAGTGATTGTGATATTCTCATAGTAAGACATTTCAAGAGAAAATGAGGCTATTATGAGTATTGAAAAGACAGTCAGCGAGATTGCTGAAATCCTTGGTGTTAGTCGTCAAGCAGTCAATAATCGTGTCAAACAACTTCCAGAAGAAGATCTAGAAAAAAATGCTAAAGGGGTTACTGTCGTTAAACGCAGTGGCTTAATTAAGTTGGAGGAAATTTACAAGAAAACCATCTTTGACGATGAGCCAATCGATGAAGAAACAAAACAACGTGAGTTGTTGGAGATTCTTGTAGACGAGAAAAACTCTGAGATTGCCCGTCTCTATGCTCAGTTGAAAGCTAAGGACGAGCAGTTGTCTAACATGGATGACCAATTGCGTGTTAAAGACGTTCAAATTGCCGAAAAGGACAAGCAAATTGATCAACAGCAGCAATTGACCTTGACTGCTATGAAGGACAAGGAAGAGCTTAAACTGGAACTTGACGAGGCTAAGGTTGAGGTTGACGAAGCCAAGGCCCAAGTGGAAGAAATCCAGACCAAACAAGAAGAAGCTTCAAAAAAAGGTTTCTTTGGACGTCTATTTGGAAAATAAAAAAGAAGCTGGGACTCAGTCTCAGCTTTAACTATTGTAGGAGATTAAAATGGAAAATTTAGAAACTTATATTGCCTTTGATTTGGAGTTTAACACGGTGGATGGGGTTAGCCATATTATCCAAGTATCGGCCGTTAAGCTGAATCAGCATGAGGAAGTGGACCAGTTTGATTCTTTCGTCTATTCGGATGTTCCTTTGCAATCCTTTATCAATGGTTTGACTGGAATTACAGCGGATAAGATTGCCAAGGCACCAAAGCTAGAGTCTGTTCTGGCGGATTTTAAATCATTTGTTGGTGACACTCCACTTATTGGCTACAATGCTCTTAAATCAGATTTACCTATTCTAGCTGAAAATGGTTTAGACTTGGAAGAGCAATATGCTTTAGATGTTTTCGATGAGGCCTTTGACCGTCGTGCTTCTGATTTGAACGGTATTGTTAACCTCAAGTTGACTAGTGTGGCAGATTTCTTTGGAATCAAGGGACACGGTCATAACAGCTTGGAGGATGCTCGTATGACCGCACAGATTTACGAGAAGTTTCTCGAATTAGATGAGAATGCCAAACTTTTGGAGCAACAGGAAGAAGTCAGTAACAATCCTTTTGCTGCCTTAGGTTTGGGTGGCCTTTTCGACTAGGGCTTTACAGAAGCTGTAAAGGGTGTAAAGAGTGATAGCTAACTTTTTCTGTAAGAAAAGAAAATCCTCTAGGGTTAGAGCTTGCATATTACCTTGCGTTATAAGGTAGAATCTAGGTATCAAGGGTGGCCAAGGTCCTCCTTTGATAGAAAATCTAAAAAGGAGGTGACTGAGATGTCGCAGTTTTCAACAGGAGAGTTGGCTAAGGCAGCAGAAGTGTCTGTTAGGACTGTCCAGTACTATGATCAACGAGGTATCTTGACGCCGTCTGAAGTCACAGAAGGTGGTCGGAGAATCTATCACGAATCAGACTTGGAACGCCTGCAAGTCATTTGTTTCTTAAGAGATTTGGACTTCTCAATCAAACAAATCAAGAAACTCTTGCAAGAGGAGAATAGGGAACAGGTTTTAGAGCTTTTGTTGACAGACCAAATCGAGAGTTTGGAAAAGTCTTCGAAGGAAATAGAGGTCAAACTAAAACGTGCCCGTCACTTGCAAAAAGTAACTGCTAAACGACATCAACTTTCGCTTGAAGATTTGTCAGACATTTCACGTCTTATGGAAAATCAAAAATCATGGCGTCATTTGCAATGGAAACTATGGGGGAGTTGCGTTTTAATCTTCCTTCTTTATCTGATGAGCCTACTGGTTGTCATTTATTATTTTAAGGATTCCAGAGGTATCTTTATTGTCTGTCCTGCTTCTATTATAGTAATGAATTTAGTGGTGTCTCACTATAGAAAGCAGTTTGAATACCTCTGTCCTAATTGTCATAGGACCTTTGATCCAAGTTTTAAAGAGTTTGCCATTTCTGGACATACACCTAGGACTCGTAAGTTGACTTGCCCTCATTGTCATGTTAAGACCTACTGTTTGGAGTTGGCTAAAACTAAAACGAAATTAATTTATCGAATATAAAAAAACGCTTGAGAATTACTTCTCAGGCGTTTTTAGCTTATTCAACTGAACTTAGAGCTTCGAGCATATTAAGCTTGGCTAGGCGGTTATTAACAACGAAGCCAAGGATAATAAGAATGAAGCCGATAAGAACAGCTGGTAGAAGGTAGGTAGCCAAACCGATAGATGGATCAAACATGATACGATCTGGCGGAATGATGCTTACCATATATTGGTGGAGTGCTTGTCCAAGACCAAACCCTACGAAGATACCGATGATAGACAGGTAAATAGTTTCACGATAGATGTAGAGGGATACTTCATTATTGTAGAAACCAAGAACCTTAACGGTTGAAAGTTCGTGGATACGTTCTGAAACGTTGATGTTAGTTAGGTTATAGAGAACAACCACAGCAAGGAGAATGGAAACTGTAATCAAAATACCAATAACCTGTGTCAATGAATTGACCATAGTGCTGATTTGCAGCTTAAGGTTGTTGTTTTGAACAACACCGTAAACATTTGGCAAGTTGATGAATTTGGCTGCCATATTTTCAACATTTTGCTTAGTTGGTTCAGCGAGAGTAACAAGGTTGGCATTATTCACTGAAGGTGTCCCAAAAGCTTTTTGGTAGTAGCTAGCATTCATAAAGAGGAAATGCCCCATGTACATTTCAGTGATACCAGCTATCTTAATCTTGACAGATTCATCCTGACTGTTTTGCACAGTAATGGTATCTCCGACCTTGAGGTTTAGAAGTTTTGCCATTTTTTCAGAGATAATAGCACCGTCATTAGATAGCTTGAGAGTCTTATTACGGTCTCGGTCATGTAAGCTAACGTAACTGTCAATGAGTTTTTCGTCACGGTCGTTAAAGACAAGAGTTGAGATTTCTTGGGTGTCCTTATTGGTACCGGCAATTTTTTGCAAGGTTTCAAAATGGACATTCAAGTATTCTTTGACGTCTTTGCTATCGAGGAGTTTAGTGAGTTCCTCATCCAGAGCACTTGACGCATTTGGTTGCTTGGCAACAATCATATCATAGTGAATGATGTCTTCAAACTGTTGCTGGTTAAGGTTAGATACAGAAGATCGAATTCCTAAACCTGCGAAGAGAAGTGCAATAGAACCTGCGACACCAAAGAGGGTCATAAACATCCGTTGCTTATAGCGGAAAATATTACGCATGGTAACTTTTTCCGTAAAGCTGAGACGTTTCCAAAGCGGTGTGATGCGCTCTAGGACAATCTTAGCTCCTGCTCGAGGTGGTTTTGGAAGGAGGAGTTGGGAAGGTTTTTCCCAGAGCTCTCTCTTGGCAACCACAAAGGCAGGTAGCACAGCAGATAAGAGACCTAAAAGGAAGGCCACAAGGGTAAGTCCTAAGTAGAAGTGCAATTCAAAAGCAGGAAGCTGCAAATCGCTCTTATAAGTGTTGTGAATTAGAATCGGAAGTAGTGTATGACCGGTAATAACACCTGCGGTTGTACCAGTAATACTCGTTATCAAACCATAAATGACGAATTTATGGATAATTCGCGAATTACTGTAGCCTAGGGCGTTGAAAATACCAGCCTTACCACGCTCTTCTTCAACAAAGCGTCCCATGGTTACAAAGGTAACCAAAGCTGCCATAAAGTAGAGAGCGACAGGGAAGATGTTACTCACATCGTGAATGATGTTAATATTACTTTCATAAGCAACATATCCCTCGGAACCCGGAATCTCTCGACGTGAGTAGAATTGATAGCTAGGCGCTGGTAAATTATCAACCATTGCTTGACTTTCTTCGAGTTCTTTTTGCTTGGCTTCAATCTTGGTAGTAGCTTCTTTGACACTAGCAGCTTCAGCAGCGTTGCTTGTAGCCATTTGCTGGGTCTGTGCGAGGGCTGTTTCAAGTTCTTGTTTAGCTTGAGTAATTTGAGCTTGAGACTGAGACTTGATCTCAGTTAGGCGTTTCTCAGGTTCATCTTTAAAGAGTTTCTTAAGTTCAGCCTTTCGTTCAGAAATCTTATTTGCGTATTCCTCACTAAAAGGACTAACATTTTCCAAATCCTTGTAGCGGATGCGGGCAATCATGTAATCATTAGAGGTGAAGTTCGTCTCTGGAACAATGGCGTAGCCATCTAGTTTCCCCGTACCAGCGCTGGCATTACCAAGACGGTTCCTAGAGAGAAGTTCAGAGGAATTAACAAAACCAGTAATGGTATATGTTTGTTCCTTTAACTGTTTTTGCCCTGAGCTATCTACTGGCTCAGAAAAGTTAATCTTATCTCCGACGCTATATTCTTCTTTATAAGTTGAGGAAAGAGCGATTTCTCCGTCCTTAGTAGGAAGTTTCCCCTCAATAAGGTCGTAAGTGGAGATTTTCTTAGGTTTAGAGAAGATACGAAATACCGTATTCGTCCCCTTGACGACAGCATCTTTGAAATAACCATACTCGATGTCTACATTCTTCTTTTTAATCGTATTGAGAAGGTCCTGATCTGTTTGGTTGATACTGTAAGTACTGATTAAGCTCAAGTCAGCTGTTTGATGCGTCTTGAAGAAGTGTTCCCCAGTTTTCTTCATATTAGGAGAAGTTACTTTAAGACCAATCAAGGCAAAGGATCCCAGTGCCATAAGTAAGGCAATAGAGAGCATACGCCCTTTAGAAGCTACAAAGGTTCGCCAAACATCTTTCCAATAAGTTGTTTTTTTCATGACGTTGCTCCTTTCTAGTATTCCAAGTCCTCGATTTTTTGTGGATTAGGATTAAGTTCCACACTCTTAATCTTGGCATCGTGCATTCGAATGACACGATCGGCAATTGGAGCTAGAGAAGCATTATGGGTAACGATAATAACAGTTGTTCCCTGTTTGCGAGCCATTTCTTGAAGGAGGGTCAGGATTTGTTTCCCTGTTTGATAATCCAGAGCCCCTGTTGGTTCATCACAAAGAAGAATCTTTGGATTTTTGGCAACGGCGCGTGCAATAGCGACACGTTGTTGCTCCCCACCAGATAGTTGTGATGGGAAGTTGTCTAAGCGGTCTCCCAAACCGACTTCGACCAGTGTTTGAGTAGCATCTTTAGCGTTTGGAACGATTTCAGATGCTAGTTCGACGTTTTCCCTGGCCGTAAGGTTAGAAACTAAGTTGTAAAATTGGAACACAAAGCCAACGTCCTCACGACGATAGGTTGTAAGTTCTTTGGCTGTGTATTCAGAGATATGCTTACCATCAATAATGACGCGGCCTTCGTCATTGGTGTCCATACCACCCAAGATGTTAAGAACGGTTGATTTCCCAGCGCCAGAGGCACCAAGAATAACGACAAGCTCCCCTTTTTCGATATCAAAGCTTACGTCGTTGTTTGCGATAATTTCCAGATCACCGGTTTTATAGCGTTTATAGCTATGCTTCATTTGAATATAAGCCATGAATTTCCCTTTCATACGAAAATAATGATGCTGATAATTACCTATCTTTCCGTACTCTATTGTAACGGATTTTCCTTGGAATATCTAGGTTTTGAGGGAAAAAAAGGTTTAAAAGTAGAGAAGTTCTTCTTACATGTGACAGAAATGTGGACGAAGCGCTTACATATGAGAAAATACTATTTCAAATGAGCTTTGAGTAAGGTGAAGATTTGGTGAAATAGTTATAAAGTTAGGTTATTTTTAGTCTTTTACGGAGTGGATATACTATTTTTTTCAATTTCCATAATTATCGGAGAGTTTAGGTCGGTAAATACTTCATCATAGGGGTGCCAAAGGGAATCTAGTTTTCCGTCAAAGTTGATGATAGATAAAGAGTTTTTTCATAGTTTCTAGCAATGACGTATCCAGAATACGGACATTTTTTTTGAATTTGGAGGATACATTTTCTATATGGGGAAAGTTATTTATGGGGAAATAGAGGGCTTTTCGTAATGATTTTTTGTGTGTTAGTTATTTTTAAAGAAGTTGTAAACACCTTAAAAATATATATCTAAATGAGAGATGTGCATCTTTAGGATTAGTTATTTATTATGGGGTGTTCCATAAAGTTACCCTTCAATCCTTTTGTTGTGGCATTCTTTTGACTAATAGAGGAATTCTAGTTCCTAATCTTATTTTAGGATATTGAGAATTCGACTTCCTGTCTCAAGAATTCTTTTTTATAGTTACATTTAAAGTGTTTTGACAAAATTTTCTTATCCGATAAAATTTTTTTGGAGATAAGTCAGCAAAAGTGCTTTCTGAAGAATCTGTCTAAAAAACAACTATTATTTCCCTAAGTACTACTTAAAGAAATTACCATTTGCATAGCGTAAAAAAGCTAATCTGATAATAGATTAGCATCAAATTTAAGACATGAAGTTGTCATTTATTTAAAATGCTTAAAAATTAAAGAAACGCTTGAAATCAAGGGGATTGCATGCTAAGATTGTTATCTGGGTGAAGGGTTGGTCAAACAGCTCAACCAACCTTTTACCTCCTACAGCAGTAAATAGGACGCCTTGTTAGCCAGTTAGAGCTAACCAAATAAATAGTGAGGGATTTATGATTAAGAACAAAGATAATGGTTTTATCAGCAAAGCAATAATCAGCTTGATTGCTACTTTGGGGACTCTGGTTTTATTCATGGGGACCAGTGGGGCCTCGGCTGATGTTAAAGAAACTCCAAAAATTGATTTAGATGCCAATCAGGCTAAGGTTCAAACCGTTAGTGATGAGGACTTGAAGAATCATGATGGGCAAGCTCAGGATACGAAGAAGCAAGAAACACCTGGACAAAAACAGCCAGAAACTGAAGAATCTAAGACTACAGATGAGGAAACTCCTGACTACATCGTTATCACCGAGGTAGTGGATTCGTCGGAGCATAAGCAAGACTCTAATCAAGTGGTTGATGGAGTAGCTCAAACGCTTGACCCAGACTTGTTGAATGAGATTTTAGCTCAAACTAGCGAGGTTGGAGAATACCAGATTTATGTCAAGAATGATGATGAACTATTAATCTCAGGACCTGTACCTTCCCAAACAGCGAATGAGGATGTGAATTACCCTACTTTAGAAAGTTCATTGGATTCAGCGAGTATTTACTTAGGTCAAAAGAATCGCTATAAATTGGCAAACGAAGAAGACGCACAGTCAGGTCTTGCTTTGGTTGAAGAATAAAATTTTTATATGACTAACACAAAAAGACTTGGATTTCTTGTCCAAGTCTTTTGTATGTTATGACTGAGTTGCTAGATGAGTATATAGAAAAAGGAACCGTGAGATTCCTTTTCATTTTTTAGAATGGCAATTTACCTGCAAAGGCACCCATTGATTTTTTAGTCGCTTCGTCAATTTGTCCAAGAGCATTGTTAAGTGCTTGAACAGTCATATCTTGGAGTGTTTCCACATCATCAGGATCTACGACAGCATCAGCGAAAGTGATGTTAACTACTTTTTTGTCACCAGTTAATTCAGCAACAACCAAGTCTTGGGCTGATTTTCCAGTGAAGGTTGTAGCAGCCAATTCAGCTTGACTTTTTTCCATTTGTTTCTGAAGCTTTTGAGCTTGCTTCATCATGTTTTGCATGTTCATCATAATATTTTCTAGATTCCTTTCATACCGAGGGTTTAGCCCCTGTTTGTTACTTTTTGATGCCTTATTTTGCCTTATTCTTAAAAATTATCAAAGGCAGAAGCGATCTCTTTTTGTTGAGTTGGGAATAAATGTGAGTATACATTTATTGTTGTGTTAATAGAGCTGTGTCCAAGACGTTTCATCAGTGTAAAGAAAATATAGTCTTTCCCCTCTCCATTTCTAAGACCTTGTGAAACGAGAAAGGCTGCATGAGAATGTCTAAAATCATGATTACGAATCAGTTTTAAATTTTTAGGCATGCGTTTTTTCAGTTTTGTCCTGAAATTAGAGATATCTGGACTTGTTAGAACCTCTGGTGAGTTTTGGAAAATCTGTAAAGAGTCAGAGTTGTCTGTAAAAGCCTTGAGTAGTTCAAATTGCTTTGATTTCCAACTTTTTAGCTCTTCTACAAAAGCATTGTGAATGTATATGCGTCTGTTAGATTGAGTAGTCTTAACAGTTCCAATATGGAGCTCACTATTTCGGTAGTATGCTGAAAATTTTACATCAACGTATTTTTCATCAAGGTTGATCTGCTCCCAAGTAAGTGCTAGTGCCTCACCAATTCGAACACCAGTATACATCAATAACCGATATAAAAGCTGGTATTGATATTCTGACTCCTCAAAAAGTGAATCAAATCGTTTAAATTGTTCAGGTGTATAGTAGGCCATTTCTTTGTGTTGTTGTGGCAAACGACGCAGACCATCACAAGGATTGTTCGTTCTAATGCCATTGGTTACAGCAATATCAAACAGTTTATGAACAAAAATCATTTGTTGATTAATGTGTGAATTGGTTAGTGTGCCACCTTTTACGCTAGGTTGTTTTCTTAACCAGTCACGATATTGCTTGATATCTTGAAGCGAGACCTCTCTCATATTAGCATTTTTAAAATACTTAGAGACGTACATCCGATAATAAGATTCTTGACTGTCGATAGTCCCTCTTTTATTACCTCGGAGCTCATCTTCTTCTTTGACAAGAGAGTAGAGGTAAGCTACAGAGACTTTGTCTTTGTGTCCCACTTGATGAAGTTTATTGATACGGTAATCAGCTTCATAACGTTCAGCTTCTTTACGTGATTTGAAATTTGTTTTTCTGTGACGCTTTTGACCGCCTGTTATAGCGTCATAACCATCACTAAGATCCACCTTCCATTTTTTATTTTTTTGTCTAGTTACTGCCATGTGTAATCTCCTTACTCATTAACAGTATCTTCCAGTACGGGATTAATTATATCATGTTTAGCGGATAACTCAACACCTAGAATGTCTTCAATGGTCTTTAAAGGGACACGTCCCACCTTTTTATTTCCATACCACTCAAAGCCATCTTGTAGGAGCTTTTGTTTGGCTTTTCTGATCAGACTTTGAGCCTGTGATTTAGAATATCCTGTCAGTCGCATAATATCTTCTTTAGTTACTAATTCAATCATACTGATCTCACTTTCTTTACTAGCTAAAATATGAGATAATGACAGTAGGGGTAAGTTACTGCCTATCTCTTATTACTTTTTGTTGCTACTTTCTGCTTTGGTCGGCTTGGAAGTAGTAGCTTTTTTTCTTTTTATTGTTAATGGGGTTCATGGAATGATGAAAGGCATCCTGCTCAAAATTATAAGACAGCTTTTCTCTGTTCCATTTATCAAACAAATAAGCATGTTGTTCAATTTGCTGTGGCGTATGGTTATCAAAGTCTTCAGAACTATAGGTTATTGATTTGTATAGAAAACTACCGTCATTCTCTTTAGTTTTGAAATGGTAGATTACTTTTGTAAGCCTACGCTGTAATTGTTCATAGGGATCAATTTCTTGTTGTCCCTCAGGAACCATTAAGTTATAAGCATGCTTGGGTGTGAAAATAGAAGCAATGTGTATTGCATTCCATAATGCTACAGTATTAGTGTAGCGGGCATGGAGTTGAGCTGGATAAACATCTGTTACCTTTAAGAACTCTTTGTATGCCATTCCTTTGAATTCATCCAGAAAGAGAATAGGCTCAGCACAATACAGGTCTAAACCACCATTATCATGGTCGGTCCATACATAGACATTTTCTCGACCATAAATTTGTTTTAGTTGAACTTGTGTATGAGATTTCCCAGAGCCACTATCACCAACATGCCAAACAACCTTCAATTTTTTGGTATCAGGAGTCTGAGATAATCTGTGCTGAAAGAAATGCTCACGAATCATCTTAGAGTATTTACGAAATTCCAGATTACCTCGCATAATCTCCTCAGGGGTTGCACCATTCTCAATCTGATGCTGGATAAAATGTAAATCAGACCTAAAACCTTGGTTGCCAGCTCGCAATTCTCCGTGCACTTTCATGGGGACTACTATCGTATGGGCTTTTTCCTCGTGCTTACCTAATTTTTGTAAGTAGGCAATGACTTCTTCTTTTGAACCACGTGTGATTTCAGCATGTATAGTTGGATAAAGCTTTTGAAGCGCAGAGAAGCGGAAAGCTTTTTTATCTTCTAGTATCATGTGGCAATGGTGTGTGCCATTTTCACCAATTTCATAGTTGACAGCACAAACAACATTTTCGTTGCGAGCAATCCATCGTTCCATTAAGAAATCAACAATTTCTTCAGGGCTAAGAGGAACATCAGTATCTGGAAGAAGTTTACGGAACTCTGCAATCCGTTTCTTAGTTTTATCTTTGTATTTGTCGCTATTGAAGAAATCTGATTTCTTATTAAATAACTCGTTCACGTTGTTTAACACGCAACAGAAGCTATTAGCACGATAATCTGATGAAATATTATTTGCTTTTGTCATGATTTTTCTCCTTTGTCTTTTACAGGATATGACAATTCTAGGCGTGTTTTTTGTTACTATATCAGCGTTTTCCAGTCATTGTCATATTGTCATAAAGTCGGGGTAATACTAGCCCGACTTAGCCAGCAAAAGCTGGCGAGGCTGTAAGCCAAACCTCCGCCTAAGGGCTACGGGCAACAGCCTCATCAGTTAGTGGAAGTCCTCGACTAAGTAAGTCAGTAATTAATCGCTCTGCCTTATCCATATCCCTGATGGTATATGTTCTAGCTTCTAGAACGGGTTGTCCATCAAATTGGAGGTTAACTTCTCCTTGTCCTTTATTACAGTTGACCTCATCATCAGGGAACAACATCTGTTTGGCTTGAGGGCTTAGTCTTGCAATGGATAATCTCGCTGAGAAGTTTTCTCTACCGCCAGCAGAAAATAGGTTAGAATCCGACCGCTGACAAACGCACACTAGGTGGCAGTTGACCTGCCTAGATAATCGTAACAAGTTGCCCACTTGTCCAAGTACCTTTTCTTTATCAGCTTTTTTGGAAATACTTTCAATGGAGCTTTGGTATTCCTCAAAGATGATAAAAAACGGCGGATAAGGGGAGCTAGGAGTAGGATTTTCACGCCTAGCTTCAAAGATTTTGTAAGCAATGTCAAGCCCCTTATAAATATCATCTCCTAAAAAAACATTATCGAAAGCTCGCCACTGCCAGTAGTCTGTACCACTTTTGTAGTCTAAGATAGCGACCTGAGTTTTGGTATGTAGTTGAAGCAAGCAAGATAAATATTTAATAAAATAAGATTTTCCGGAATTGGTTGGTGCGTTTATCAAAAGATGACTGTATCGCATAATATCCCAAGAGACTGGTTCATTACTCCCTTCTCTACGTAAAATTTTTAGTTTCGTCATTAAACTTCTCCCTCTTCACTATACAAAGCCTTAACTTGCCCATGCTCTAATCGATTTAGCACTTCTTTTGATATCAAATTCATTTTCAACTTCAAAAAAGGATCTTCTTCAACAATATTAAATAGGACATCCAGATTATCATCATAGGTACGTACCGTCTGACGAAGTTGTATTTTCCAGCCCTCAAACTCTTTTATCTCTGGTATTTCTGTCAACCATAGATAAAAATCTATTCCCTCCTGTTGTACGCCGTTAGGATACCTACCTGTATTCAGATATGGGCGGAGTTTAGTAGCTTGATGTATCAGTTCAATGTAAAAATCTGAGTAACAATTCCGTTCTTCTGGTAAATTATCAAATACCGTAAGCCACTTTTGGATTAGAATATTAGTATTTTTGACTGCATGAGGAAGTATTTTCTCATCACGAAGTGTATAAACAAGTATGATGGTGTTAACAAGGACAAGTCCTATGTATGGCACCAAAAAAATTATTATAAAGTAGAACACTAACTGTAAAATCTCTGTCATAAAATGTTATCTTCCTCAAAACCCTTGTCATATTTCAAAATAACATACAGACGAAATTCTTTATTAGTCCAAGGTTCAAAATCGTAGCAAGTAATAATGCCATATGGATAACTATTGACTACACAAGAAAGCCTATCATACAATCTCTGAGCATGTTGACATTGATTAGTAGTAGCAAAAAGGTTTTCTCTCTCTTTTAATAATAAAGAGCCTTTCTTAATAGCATAGTTGGGTACTAATGCTTGTAAAGTCAAAAAACCAATACTTTCGTAAGAGACATACTCAAAATTCTTTACTAAGTTCGTTTTGTCTTCTAGGCTTAAGTTAACCAATGGATCTATTCCAAGTACTCCTAAAATCTTTTCACATTCTTTAACGAGCTTATCAGTGGTGATAGTAGGCACATGTTTTAGTAAATCTTTAAATACGGTCGTCATATATAATCCCCTTAATTTTTTAATTATGTAATACGAATAAAATTTAGCTATTTGGTGCTCTAGCCCTTTTTAAAATCATGGTTACTCCTCTATAGTTGCACTCTCTGCTTTGATAGACAAACTTGCTCTTCCATTTGACAGATAGGGTGAAAATGTTACATCTTCTAATCTAAGAGTTACCTTTTCATCAAGATAAGAGCTATAGTCTGATACACTGGCGTTAGCAACCTTAATGGTTCTAGTAATGTGCTTACCACTTGAGTTACGAAATCCAACGTCAATCTTGACATTGCCAGTTACTTGCTTCGTCTCAAAATCAGTTTCTGGACTTACCCCTAAGATTGAAACAGATATTAACGCTTCTTTACAAAACATATATAAACCTTTCACCACAATCCTTTAAATTGCTTGGTGGGACTTATTAAGCAATCGAGTAATATATTACAGTTATAAACTTATATGAACTAATTAAGTTCTAATAGCATTATCTAATATTACGTTAACTTAATCCGTGCAAAGTTTAACTTAATTTATGTTATTTTTGCCTTTTTTTAGAAAACGTATTATGGTATTACTAAGGTATGTTTTTTTAGTAGGAGGACTAGATATGGATGAACTATATTTAAGTGACAAAGAACTTATATACTGGTTAGATAAGCAACTAGAAGAATACTGTAAAATTCATGCTAGTGAAATTATCAATAAAGAATTTCAACGTTTTAAAGAACAAGAAGAAAATATAGATTCACTTCTAAGAAAAATGGAAGATAGGAAGAATACAGATAATGAACTATACAAAAAGAAGTTCGAACAAGATATAAAGAGTTTCTATAATAATAAACTATCCAAGGAGAGAAGGAAAAAGAGAACAATTCAAGATTTTCTTAGTAAGTATAATTTTGATGTTGATGAAAGTACTTTTAGGCGATGGAGAAGGGGAACAATATATCCGCAACAGGAGAATATAAAGAAAATCAAAAAACTACCTAGTGCATGGAGTTCGTTCTTGAAAGATTCAGGTATAATAAAAGATGTGATAGGTGGACTCGAACAACATCTTATAAATCAATATAACAGTGAGCTAATTAATAAATTGGTTGACAATAGAGTGCAAAGCATTTTGGGAGAAGCAATCATCGATAGTTCTCTTGATATTCCTTACGCTGAGAGAACAAATGATGAACAAATTCAATTTCTTACCAGTTTTAAAAATAAAATCAATGAATTGATTGATAAAAATATTCAAGAGATTTGTTCAAAATCTGATTTGTAAACAGTAAAAAAAGCCAAGTCATTTTCGACTTAGCTTACTCTATCTGTTTTATGATACTTCTGAGAGCTTTAATTGTAGGCTCTCTTTTTTCTTTAGGAAGATTTTCAATATCTTGAATAAGTTGATTAAATTCATTTTCTCGATTTTGAGTTTCTACATTGAAAAAGGTGTTAACATCAACTTGTAATGCCTTCATAATTTTCTCTATAGTATCTATTTTAACGTTTAACTGTTTGCTTTCTAAACGGTAAATGTAGTTAAAGCCAAGATCGGCTTTTTCTGCTAGATACTCTTGTGTTAGTCCTTTTTCCAGCCTTAAATGTCTGATTTGTTTAGCTACAAACTCTTTTAAACTATTATTATTTGTCATGACGATACCTCTCTATCATCATACAAGGTTACTTCATGAAAGTTACCACCCTTAGGAGACTGAACAATATACATCAATAGTATACAAAAGACTGTATAGTGTGGTATAATTCCAGTGAAACAGTCTTTTAAGATAGTTAATGAAAAAGGAGAAAACATTCATGTTTAAAAAAGAAGTTCAGGGTCACGGCTCTATTAAGAAGTTGCGTACTGGTGCGGTAGTATCTGTATTGGCGCTGTCGGTTGCTGGTGGGGTATCGGTAGTTAGTGCTGACGAAACAACCTCAGCTAATACTACTGCAGGCAATGTAGAAGTAGTTGCTAAAGATACTGCAGCTGTTACACCAGCAGAAACACCTGTTGCTCCAACGGTAACCGCAGATCAAGTTGCTAACGCTAAAGTCGTAGCAAACCAAGCTAATCAAGCATTGAACGCTCAAGCTGATGTTGTTGCTAGTGCTGAAACAGCAGTAACTGAAAACAACAACACTGTTACTGATTTGGGTAATCAAATCACGGAAGTTGAAAAGATCACTCCTGAGGTAGTTGCCGAAGCTAAATCAGATCAAGCGAAAGCTAAAGAAACACTAGACCAAGCTACAACAGCTACAACAAGTGTTGAAAAGAGCCTTACTGACGCTACAACTAAAGAAGCAAATCAAAAAGACGTAGTTGCTAAGGCTGAGTCAAATGTTGAAAAGACTGCAAGTGCAGTTGCAGATGCTGAGAAGAAAGTAGAAGCTCTTTCAGCTACAACAGATACTGCTAAATTGGATCAAGACGTTAAAGATTTGACTGCAAAAGTCGCAGAAGGTACTACTAACGTAAAATCTGCAAAAGACTCTCTTGACGCAGCTAAGTTGTCTGTAACTAACAAAGACCAAGCTATCAAAGACCAGAAAGCAGTAGTAACAACTGCTGAAGGTACTGTGGAAAGCTCTTCTAAAGCGTATGATACTGCTAAAGGAACCCAAGAAGGTACTCAAGCAACTGAAAATTCAACTAAGTCTGCTCTCGATGAAGCTAAAAAAGGTAAAGTTGTAACAGAAACTGTCAAAGCAGGTGAAGTTACAACTGTAACAGCAGATGGGGTATATCTTAATAAGGGTGTAGCTTATTCAAACTTTACAGAAACTAACGGTATTGTTACAAGCCAAGCTTATTTGGACGCAATCAAAGCCCTTGCTAAAGGTACAGGGTCTGTCCAAGCCGTTAAGGACGCAATCAAGAAGGGTGACGAAAATGGCAACAATCTAGCTATCGTGTCAGCTCCTACATCTTCTGCATATAATTCATGGGTTAAAAACATGGATTTCAACTTTGCTAACACAGATTCAGCAACCAAGTTGGATGTTAACAACTTGTCTGACAGCCAGTTGACTGATTTGGCATTGTTCTACACTGCTTTGCTTAACGATCTTCGATTCAAAGTTGGTACTAACTTGGTAACTGTAACCGATCAAAGTGTTGCTGAAGCTAAGAAGACAGTAACTTCTATCTTTAACACTCTATTCCCAGATTACAAAGACATGGACGGAACTCAACTTGAAGCTAACGGTTTTTGGAATTCTATGTCAGATCCTAAGAATCCTTTGAAGTACACTGGTGTAAGCTTGCAAGATACAGCTAAGGGTATTGACTCTGAAGATACAACTGTTATCGGGCAAAAACCTGCTAATAACGTCAGCTATGAAAACAATGACGGACGTAAGCAGACTATGTTCGACTTGAAAGCTAAGATCTTTGCTAACTTGGGTAACCAACTCTATGGTACTTCAGGTCAGGGGTATCTTGGTGAAGCTTACGGTGGTGTTGATGGCAAACGCTCTGACAACTTTGATCTAGCTTTGGAAGTTCTTGGTCTTAAGGGTACTTCTACAACAGCAGGTATTGATTTTGGATTCACAAACACTTACAATGGTATGATTGACCGTGCACCGAGCACTTACACTGTACTAGGTAATGCTTACGGTAAAGCTATCAACAATCCTTATCAAACACTTGAAAACCCTAAAGAAACTGTAACTCCAGTCTACAAAGATGTGGAACGTACAGTTGTAGACGATGCAGCGGTTGCTAAAGCTCAAACAGCTTATGATGTAGCAGTAAAAGCTAACCAAGACGCTAAATCTAAAGTAGTTACTGCAGAGACTGCTTATAACACTGCAAAAGAAGCTCTTGCTACAGCTCAGAAACGCTTGGCGGATTTGGTAGGGGGTACTGTAGATATTCCAGCTCTTGAGAAAGCGTTGGCTGATGCTCAGACTAAACTAGAATCTGATCAGGCTTCTCTTCAGACTGCTAAGGAAACTCTTGCTTTGGCTAAGGCTAGTGCAGCAGACAAGTCTAAAGCTTTGGAAGTAGCTAAGACTAAACTTGTTGAAGCTACAAAATCTAGCGAAACTGCCAAAGGGGTGCTCGCTAAAGAAAAAGAAACTCTTGAAATTCTTTCTAAAGCCGTAGCAGTTGCTCAAACAGCTCTTACAGACGCTCGTACTAAACAAGAAGTTGCTAAAACAAACTTTGACACTGCTAGTGCTAAAGCTGAAGACCTTGCCACTAAATTGGCTAATAAGGCAACAGTATTGGCTGATTTGAATTCTAAGCTTGCTGACGCTAAAGCTAAGTCTAGCAAACTCGCTGATGAACTTAATACTGCTAAAGAGCGTTATGAAACTCTTAAGAAAGACTCAAACGCTAAGAACGTAGAATACCTTCGTTTGGCAACTGTAAAAGCTGAACAAGATAAGGCTGAGGCTGAAGTTGCACGTTTGCAAGCCTTGAAAGATAAAGCTGATGCTATCGTTGCAAGTGGTGGTGTTGTAGTACAGGTAGTTGACGCTAATGGTAACGTTGTTGACGTAGTGGATGGTACTAAAGCAACTCAGAACGCTGACGGCTCTATCGCTATTGGGGGTACTCATTATACTCTTAACAACGACGGGACTGTATCTAGGGTAGTTGTTCCTACGGCTGACAAGGGGGTATCTTCTACTAGCGTTGTGAAGCAGGCAGGAGTGACACAAGTTGACGACAAGACCACTTACTCACGTGTTGATCGTGCAAATTCGTTACCAAATACTGGATCACAAGAATCGTTACTTGGATTAATCGGTGCAAGCATGATAACTGGACTAGGGGTAGGATACGTAGGGAAACGTAAAAGGGAGAATTAGGATATAACTCATGGCGATATTAATTCAGGAAGTCAGTGATGAACCAGGATGTGCAGGTTGTGGGTGCGTACTTGCGCTGATACCTTTAACGATTATTTATTTTACTAGAGATGCTATTATTACTGGCCTTATTTCTTTCTTGGGTGGACTAATGACAGTTGTAATCTGGATAATAGGAATTATAGTAGTATCTATTTTAGGTTACCATTTAATTAAGTATTTAATACAATACTTAAATAATAGAAACAACTAAAAAGAAACTCTTCTTACATTAATTGTAGGAAGAGTTTTTTCGATACAAAGAAGATACTACCATTGTCTATTTTTTGTCTTATTGATATAAATTTAAGTAATTTTAGTTTTATTTAGTGAATCAAGAAAAGCTTTAAATCAATCTTTCTTACGATTGCTAGACTTAAAAAATTGTGAAGCAAGTCTTGCATGTTCATCATAATATTTTCTAGATTCCTTTCATACCAAGGGTTTAGCCCCTGTTTCTTAAATTTTACTGCCCACTTCTGCCCAGAAATAAGTAGTATAAAAATCTTAACTATTATACCATGTTTAGACTGATTAACAAAGTGAGAGAGGGCCAAAGAGAATCTGGTATTATAGGGGAGTTCAGTCTATTTAGAACGAAGTTATCAAGAGGTTTTAGCAAAAAAACTATCGGACCAATTACAAAAACAAGAAATCTTTAAATTGTAAGACTTGTGATAAATAATGTAAAATGGTTTATTGTCAATCCATTCAACATTTGATTGGAGATAGAAAAAGAAAGAGAAGATGACAATGAAAAAAAGTAATATTTTAGGGATTTTTGTAGGACTAATTATAGGGCTGTATACAGTCTTAGGAATGAGCCTATTTACCTTTATTAATTTAAAATTTAACTCTGTTTATTATGCTCAGCATATCCCTCATAATGAGGGGACAGAAACGTATTTAGTTATGTTGGTAAAGAATGTGGGGTGGATTTATACTCCTAAAATCGACAATATTATATATGATGATGGAACAAACGATATTATAAATACTAAAAGTAAATCTTTTCTAACAAAATCCTTAGGAAACTTTTTATATGATAAGGATAATATGACTGTCGGTTTTGACAGTACGTTTAGATTTGAGGACGTCAGTTATTTTTCAGAAGAAGCAAAAAGAACTAAAGTTAATGAATCAAAAATTAAACGAGAGATCAGGAAAGATTTTTCCCCAATTATGAAGGTTCAACCAAAACCATTAATCAATCTTCAGTGGTTGTTTAATTTAATTTATCAAAGTAGGTTTAATTAGAGAATAAGAAGCATAGAAGCATTTTGTAAGATTGATTATGCTTGTGAAGTCTATATAGTTACGCTAGTTAAAAGTATAAACGAAAACGCTTTGCAGTTTGCAAAGTATTTTTTTACGCTTAAAGAATAAGCGCTAATTCTTCTGATGAATAATGGAGAGTTTTTCACCTAGAGTATTTTACTTAAATCTCACTTTTGATAGTCAGTTTCAAGTAATCTAATTTTTCATTTGAAGAAGATGAGTGAAAAATGTTTGTATATAGTATAATGATTTTAGAAGAGTTAGAGTTATGGAATGGGGGACCTTGAAAAATAAATTAATATAGTGGGAGGCAACAGTGACATGAAGTCGAAAAGATATACAATTATTGGAATAGTTGCCATTGTGAGTTTAATTTTCTTTGTAGTAGTGACTTTTTGTGGAAAAGGGCATCAGTGGAGTAATAATGTCGTACAAGGATTTAAATCGCTTGGTCTTAAAGGTAATGTAAAAGTAATTAGAACATATAAAGAAATTGAAGCATTTCACGGTACTGTTGTTGAAGTGAATTATACTGAGAGATTTTCTGATGGATATTTTTTAGATGAGAATCTGAGAGCAGATATACGAGAATATAATGGGGAGCATATTTCAGATTTTTATCCTCCGTTATTTACAAAGATCGAAGCATTGCTCAATGACAAAGAAAAAGACTTGTTTGATACTGTCAAATTTAACGAGTTTAGCTTCTTGTTAGATGTTTATAAAATGAGACCAGGTTTTCAACGAGAAGAAGATGAAATCAAAAAAGACGTTGCCAATAAAATTAATAAACTATTTGATAGACAAGTGACGTTTGATTATAGTTATAAATTTGAGCCAGTATCTAGAGAAAAAATCTACGCTACTATTCTTTCACAGGCTGTCAGGAATCGTGATAATGGAGACTTTGAAGCGGCTGGCTTTTATAATATTAGACCTAAAAATTTAATGAAGAGTAAAGCAGTGAGTCTTCATTTGGATTGTATTTTTGCTTCTCTTGATCCTAACGCTAGCAAGTCATTTTCGAGAGAGCATATTGATTATTTTAAAACGAAACTCTTATCTTTGCCCAAAGGCTCATTTTTTGATGGAATATATGAAATACGAGGTAATTATTATAGTGAAGAAGGGGAAAGTATTGATGTAACTTGTATATTTGTTGTTGAAGACGGTGTTGGTCACTTTGAAGAAGATAAAATGAACTAAAAACAAAAAATACACCTAAATGAAATTTGGTATAAAAAAGTATCTATACTTGGGTTGTCACTTAAAAGGTATTTGCCATCGTGATGGTAATCAAGGGGTTAATATAATAAATAAAACGATAGAGATGGGGGATGGACTTTGTTAAAAAAACTACTAAGGGTATCCTTAATACCTTTATTACTAATACTTTTGTTAATATCTATATTTCAATCAATCCATAACAGGAATAAGACTTATGATAGTGAATTCATAACTTCATTGGCAACAGGATTAGATGAACGTTGGAAAGTTACTGCCCAAAAGGATGATGATGAACAGGAAATTGAAGACTATAAATCCTATATAGATTATGAACTAATTGAAATTGAACAGTATAAAAATAGGAAGTTTAAAAATCCTAAGTTAAAGAGATTAGCTAATAAATATATTAACGTTCAAAAGAATGAAAGAAAATCTATAGAAAATCAAAATTTTGTGGATAGTACTTTTGTAAGTGAATGGAATCAATACCAAAATAAACGTTTTGAATTGCTTCTAGATATTAACTCAATAGTTGAAATTCCTGTTCAGGATAAAAACATTCTAGATAGTATATTGAAATCTGGTAAAGCTGTGAAAGAATTTAATAGAGTTTACGGAATATTAGTAGATACTTTTGATCCCAAAAACTTCGTAGTTGAAGAGGTCACAGGTGTATCGGGAAAAGAGAAGCGCTACATAGGGGATTTTGAAAATACTACAGGTCATTACATCAATTACATAGATATTAGCATTGATTTTTATGATGAAAATGATAAAGTTTATTCTGGTTTTCGGTTTAACACAAGATATGTATGGGAAAATGGAACTAAAAAAAGCTTCGAATTCTCGATTCCAGATTCAGATACGAGGTTCAAATATTTTAAGGTTAAGTTGGGTGAAAAAAGTTTTAGCTTTGAGTAGATTTTCTATTTTATGGAAGGGTAGACAATATTGTTTCAACTAAGTTCTAAAAATAGAAAGTTATGCAAAAAGAGGTATTTTTATACCTCTTTTTGTTCACTCTTCAATTATGCTGTCACTGTCCATTTACTGTCCTATATAGTGTAAAATATATAGAAGTTGTTAAGTTTACTAGTAGTTAAATCCCTTAAAATCAGTATTTATGATGATAACAAGCCTAAAAAATTCTTGGAACAAGTTTTGCATGTGGACAATTGTCCACTTTTTTTATAAAACAAACTCAACCAAAAAGATTTAGTTATCTGTGAGTCATATTTAAAGGAGGTATTGTTCTTTGGATAAGTTATATGCAAGAATAAGTAAGTCTACAAAACATGTATTATACCAGTACATGAAGGATAATAATATTTCATTATTGAATTATAGTTTCAATTATTTTTTTCAGTATTGTATCCAAAAGTACCAAATTCAAGTGATTAGTCACCACTTTTCTAACCATAAGATAGAAGGTTTGACAGAAGCTGATGAATTAGGAATCAGTTTTTCTTATGAGATAGATAATCCAAAAGTAAAACAGAACTTACATTTGTCACGAATTGGGTCATTATATTCTTAAACATGATGGCAATTATTTTACAGAATCAATTGATAATCAAGAGAATTTACTAGAACGTGAAGCAAATATTTTTTCCGCTGTGGTATTGATGCCGGATATTGTTCTTTTATCAAAAATATACTATAGTTGCGAGACCTTCCATCAAGTACAAAATAGTCTCGAAGTTTCAAAACAGGCTTTATTTTTTCGTCTTTTGGACTTTCTACGGGAATATTATTCTGGTAAAGATAGGGAAATCAAACAAGCAGTTGAAACATATATTGAAGGGAATAACGCTTCTATTTATCATTTGTTTTATGATATTAGAGAACAAATTATCAAGGAGTTCCATCAGTTTCAACCTTCCCTTGTTTATCAGGTTAAGCAGAGAGTAAGTAAACTAGGTTTTACAACCAGTCAAGAATATCCAGATTTATTGAATCAAGATAACTGGAAAGCAATCAAGGAAGAAAGTATTAATTTAAAAACGTGGCTTATTTATAATAAGGGGAAGTCAATTGCCTATGTTTGGGATAAAGAAAAATTCTCAGATGAAGAGGCAAGGAATAAAGCAAAATTACAATTATTATTAATGTGAGGAAAACTATGTATCAACCGGAAAAATTAAAAGCTCGTAGAAAAGAGTTAAAAATGACACAAAAAGATATTGCGGATCAATTAGGAATCAGCTATCAAGCCTATTCAGCATGGGAACGTGGAGTAAAAGAACCATCTAAGGAAAAAGTAAGTCAGCTAGAAAAAATACTCCAAGTACCCAAAGGGTATTTTACAGAAATTGAGATAGTCCGTTTGTACAATGTTCTATCAAATAAGGGGCAAAATCAAGTAGTACAGTATGCACGTGACTTGGTGCAAAAAGAGAAAACTCAACAAGTAATATCAGTTTCAGAAAATCTCTATGAGTACCATGTATACGAAAAAATGTCTGCTGGTATTGGTGCATTGGTTTATGATGATAGAGACTATGATATCGTCTACTTTGATGAAGAACTAGCTCATGATTTTGCTTCATGGGTATCTGGAGATTCTATGGAACCCAAATACCATAATGGTTCAGTAGCTCTTATCCGTGAGACAGGTTTTGATTATGATGGAGCGGTTTATGCTGTAGTATGTAATAATCAGACTTATATTAAACGAGTTTACCGTGAAGAAGAAGGTTTACGCTTAGTTTCGATTAATCCAAAATATAAGGATATCTTTATCACTTATGATGAAGATCCGCGAGTAGTAGGAATCATTGTTGGAAATTTTATACCATTGAAAGAAGGAAGAAATGGATAGAAGAAATCTATACGCAGGTGATTTACAAATTGACTACTTTTCTGAGAGCTACTCTCGTTTTGAGGAGGATTTTCAAAGGTACTCTAATATGAGTGTTCCACTAACATTTTTGACTGATGACATTCTTCGAACGATGGCATTATGTCATACTAACTACTTCAGACTAAATCAAGAAAATGCTAAAGATGGAAGAAACCATTATTTTGTTTTTAAAGTAAAGCAAAGGCAAGAGATGAAAAATATAAGAATTTTTGAATATAGTCATCATTCGTTAAGTTTAGAAGGAAAATAAAAGCATAGATAAACCAAACTACATCTCAAAAGTAAGAAACTAAAGATCTGACTTTTGGAGTCTTTTGTTATGAATTTGACTAATGAGAACAAGGTTCAGATTTTTAAACTCAGAAAAGAAGTTCAAAGCTTCAGTATTTGTCAGTTAGATGTAGGACGAAGATTTATGTTCTTAAATGCATGATAGGTTGGATTGATCACTAAGGATTAGAAGTTGTCCTAAAAGGAAAGAATTATTATTCTCCTGAATTAAAACAAGAAATAATTGATAAAGTACAGCTTAGCGATAATTCACACCAAACTGTGTCCCTAAATTTTACTCTACCAAGTAGTGAATTGTTTCCTGACTGGATTAGATAGCACAATACTAGAAAAAAATAGAAGAAGAGTGGTCACTCTTCTTTTTTTGTTGCGTATAGTCCGTTGACTGATAGTAATAAAAATATAAAAATAAAATATATTGGTTGGAGGAATAAAGCATGACAATTTTTGAAGAGTTTGGTTTAAGATTAAAGGAACTCAGACTTGAAAAAGGATTTAGCCAAGAGAAATTTGCATTGAAAATTGGATTGGACAGGACATATTATAGTTCTGTGGAACAAGGGAAGAGAAATATTTCTTTGAGGAATATTGATAAGATTTCTAAAGGTTTCGATATAAGTATTTCAGATTTATTTAAAGGAGTTGAAGAATGAAATGGTTCCTTTAATGAGCTTTTGGCCAAGTGTTTACAAACGTATTTTGAACCAAGAAAAATTAATTGAATATCGAAGACGATTTCCAAAAGATTGTAAATATGCATATATGTATATTAGTAAACCTGTCAAAGCAATATGCGGTATTATTTATTTCGGCAGGATGCATTCTCTAGAGGATTGGGCAAGAGAATTCAAAGATGATCCACAGATAATGAGTCGAATACAAGAATATTCAGATTCTTACAATTTTGGAATGGAAATTATTGCTATTCAAAAGATAAATCCAATATCTTTAGATGAACTTAGAAAAAATATTACTGGCTTTACTGCACCACAATCATACCTTCTGTTAGAGAATAACGAAAATTTGAAACATTATATTGAATCACATGTTCAATATAATGGTGAAAAGATTGTGAACGATTTGGAAAATATTTTCCCAAAACATATATGCTTAAAGGATGAATAATGATAAAAGTTTTTGAAGCTTTTGCTGGTTACGGTAGCCAAAGAATGGCACTAAAAAATCTTAATATACCTCACGAGATAGTTGGAATTTCAGAAATTGATGGCGACGCTATATTATCATATTCTGCTATACATGACGATTTAGCTGTGAAGGTGGAAAATTTTGATGATATTCTCCCTGAGAAAAAAATTGAATATCTAGAAAGTATAAATGTTCCACTTGATTATAAAACTTTTGAAAATAAAGCTAGAAAATTAAAAGGGAAGAAACTTAGGGAGCAATATGCAGCAAATATACTAAGTAAGAACTATGGAGATATTAGAAAAATTGAACCAAGTGCCTTACCTGACTTTGATTTTTTTACTTATTCATTTCCATGTCAGGATATTTCTGTGGCAGGTCACCAGAAAGGACTAGATAATGGATCCGAAACAAGATCAGCTTTACTTTGGGAATGTACCAAAATAATAAAGTGTAAACGTCCAAAATATCTCATGATGGAAAATGTGAAAAATTTGGTTGGCATAAATCATAAAGAAAATTTTCTTAATTTTTTATCGATTTTAGAAGAATTAGGCTATACGAATTATTGGGATATTTTGAATGCAAAAGATTACAATTTACCACAGAGCCGATCGAGGGTTTTTTGTATTAGTGTGCTGAATCCCGAAGAAGATTTTCTATTTCCTGATAAGGTAGAGTTAGAGTTAAAAGTAGATGATTTATTGGAGGAGGAGGTTGATAAGAAGTTTTTCTTAAAAAATAATCAGGTTACAAAGACGCCAATTAAACAAGATTATATCTATTGTCTAGATGCTAACTATTGGAAAGGGACTTTTTTAAAAGACTTTTTAAAAAGTAAAAGACGTCAACTGGTTTCTGGAGAAAAAAACGACGAGGGCTTTTATCCCTCTCGTAGATTAACACCAAGAGAAACGTGGCGCTTTATGGGAGTAGATGATTCTGATTTTGAAAAAGCTCAAATATTTGTAAGTAATACTAATCTTTATAGACAATCTGGGAATAGCATTGCAGTTCCAGTATTAGAAGCTATTTATACTAATCTATTTAAAAACGGGAGTAAAAATTATAATGAATGAGAAAGAACAATTGATAAAAATCTTCAGAGAGAGAGTTAAAGGAAGGATACCTGATGTTAGTACAAGCAATCCAAGGCATGATGGTAAGTATGGTCACTGGTTAGAAAGACAGTATCAAATCTCGGCAAATGCCGATAATAAAGCAGATATTTTAGGCTATGAACTAAAAAATGCTACGAGCTCGAAAACCACATTTGGGGATTGGTCTCCTAACTACTTTATTTTCAAAGATAAAAAGTTCTTCCATATTTTTAATGGTGATAAGGCTCCTGAGAGACAGGACCAATTTGTTAGAATGTTTGGCAAACCAAATGCTAAAAAACAAGGAAGGTACTCATGGTCAGGTCAACCAATTCCAAAATTGGGAAACTATAATTCCTTTGGAACAATTATGGTAATAGAACCAAATCTGGATATTGCTATTTATTATGATTATTCAGAAGATCAGAGAATTGATAAAAGTGAAATTGTACACCCTGAATTTCAAAATGGAATCATAGAGATAGCACGTTGGTTTGGGGCTACAAAGCCAGCAAACTGTGGTAACAGTGTTAAAACTCTTAAGGAAAAATTAGAAGATAAATTTAATCAAAATGGTTGGTTTACTTGTAAATTGAATTCTCAAGGTGCCTATGATCGTATTTGTTTTGGTGCTCCCATGAATTATGATAATTGGATAGAGTTGGTTCGTAGTGGCGAAGTTTTCTTTGATTCAGGTATGTATGAAGGTAACAATAGGCCCTATTGTCAGTGGAGGGCTAATAATAGTTTTTGGGAAAGTTTGATTACGGATTGTTATTCTTAAAAAAGTAACTCATCTAGATTTCTTAGTTATACAGAGATCTAAATGAGTTTTTTTATATGAAAGAATAATTCGCTTATCCTTTCTTATGATAAATTATCATCAGAAAAGAAACTGTAATCATTCATAAATTTTAGCATCTGTTTTGCTACAGCATTGATTACGTTTATACTAACAGAGTTACCAAATTGTTTATAAGCTTGAGCATTTGATACTGGGATTACAAAATTTTCAGGGAATCCTTGCAAACGTGCGCATTCTCTAGGTGTTAACATTCTTGGATTTTTGCCTACTTGTTCCACTAAGGCTTCACTACCGTCCTTGTAATATCGAGCGCTAATTGTATTTGTATATGGACTACTAGAATTAACAAGGTTGAATCCAAATCCATTTCCTTTTTTCTTATGTGCTTTTCGGCGTTCAATGTGTCCGTTGTAGAGCTTATCAGAAATAGTATATTTTTCTGGTACATTTTCCTCTAAAATTGAACCTACAGAGATAGTACTATTTGAATTACCAATTGGATATATAAATTCTTCGTGAAGAATAGGCAGATAGTCTCTATTAAAACCTACGATGATAATACGTTCTCTATTTTGGGGTAAACCAAAGTTTCGTGAATTGAGAATTTGAGGTTCTGGAACATAGTAATTTAACTCGTTCAATGTATTTAAAATTACATTTATTGTACGCCCTTTGTCATGACCTTTTAATTGTTTAACATTCTCTAACAAAAAAGCTTTAGGTCTTTTTTCTTTAAGTATTCTAGCAATATCAAAAAACAGTGTTCCCCTCGTATCCTCGAATCCCTTTTTTAATCCTGCTTGAGAAAAAGGTTGACAAGGAAATCCTGCTAAAAGTATATCATGATCTGGAATTTCAGTTTCATTAATTTTTGTAATATCTCCAAAGGGTGTTTCACCATAATTTATTCGATATGTTTTTTGAGCAAATTTATCCCATTCGGATGAAAAAACTGTTCTGCCCCCTTCAGATTGAAATGCTAGTCTTATTCCTCCAATACCTGCAAAAAGATCGATTTGAGTAAACTTAGCATTTGATTTGGACGGTGCAGTAAACTGGGGTTCAGTCGGAAAGTTAATAATAGCGTTGTAAATTTTGGGGGGAATATCTAACTTCTCTTCTTCCCATAGTTTTAAATTTTTTTCTTCCTCTTTACTGAAGTTTAGAGAATCCGATAATTCTTTCCTTGAAATATCTAGTTTTTTTCGTATTTGAAGAATTTGTTTAGCTTTTGACAATGTTTAATTAATCCTTTCATTTTTTAATTTATAGTAAAATTTTATCATATTAGCAAAGTAAAATAAGGAATATGTGTTTGTAATAAAGGAGACTATCTCAATAACACTCAAACTTATTAAGTTTAAAATATAAGTGCAAACTCGTTGATTAATATTTATAAAACTAGATGATATGATTGATTCGCCTAGTTTTTATTTTGTCTAAGATCAGTCAATAAGGAGATATTTTAACTGTGTGAACCTACTTATAATTATTTTAGATTTTTCCTTTAGTCAAACAATTCATCTTTAGTAGGCTCAATAATTTCAGTATAAAAATTTTCAACTTGAGATATCAAATAAGGTTTTGAAGCATCTGGTGTTTGAATTAATAGTTCGTTGAATGAGTTGAGAGATGTTATATCATTTATAGAAATGTTAAAAGCCTTAGACTTACAAAGTGCCATCATTTCATTTCCAAAATGTCTTATTTTTTCAGTATTTTGATCATTAAAAATATTCTTTTGAATCAAAATTTCAAAGTTTTTGATGAATTCATAAAGATTTTCGTATTGTTCTTCTAGATTTGGCATTGTGTATCCTTCCTACCTATGGATATATAGCTTAATAGCTTAATTATAAAGTTAGCTACCACTTTTATAGTATTCACGTTTTATACCTGAGATATTGACTATGATAGCACCATCTTTGGTTTGATAGTTTATAGTTGAATTTGTAACATTAGTACCTAATAATTTAAATGTACTATTTTTTCTATTACCTGTAAAATTTTCAGCTTAACCATGATCGATAATACCTTTATCTTCTTTTAATATTCACCATCTAGAGACCTGATTTGTAAAGAATGGCAAGCAACTAAAATAATAGAGCTTATAGAAATAGAAACAGAATAACAGTTTTTTTATTTTATATCCCCTCAAACCGAGAATATTTTATCATATTTAATATAAATGTATCTCTATAAGAGAAAAGTCGAGTGAAACATACTTTTAAGATATTTTTACAAGGATAGAAAAAATATCTTAAAAGTGATACAATATTTGAAAATATAAAGAATTTAGAATTTATACTGAGGATTAAAATTATGGTAAGTAAAGCCATTGTCTCACAGCAAGATATCATGAATTTTCTAGATGATTCATATAAAAAAATATTAAATGGCGTTCCTATGGTTAGTAAGCCAATCGATAGTTTTGCAGATGATTATTTAAGTAAATATGATTCCAAAGAAAAAGCTTGCAAAGAAATGTTAAACAAACAAATGATAAAATGTACCACGTCAGGAGTTGTTAGTGGATTAGGAGGTATTATTACTTTGCCAGTAGCAGTACCTGCCAATATTGCGAATGTATTATATGTACAGATGCGTATGATAGCTTGTTGTGCATATATGGCGGGGTATGATTTAAAAAGCGATCAAACCCAGACATTAGTTTATGCTTGTTTAGCTGGTGTTGCAGTCAATCAGATATTAAAGAAGGCTGGAATTAAGCTAGGAGAAAAAGTAGCAATAAAGATGGTGGAGAAAATCCCTGGGAAAGTACTTATCTCGATTAATAAGAAAATCGGTTTCAGATTAATTACTAAATTTGGAAATACAGGGATTGTTAATTTAGGGAAATTAGTTCCAGGTGTAGGAGCTGTAGTTGGTGGAGGTTTAGACTATTTAGAAACAAAAATTATTGCAGAAAGAGCATATAAATGGTTTTTTGAAAATAATTTTGATGAAAAAAATAGTAATATAGAAACAAAGAAATTACAGAATTAAGAAATCATCTTCACTACAAAGATTCTTAGGATGAAAAAATACTTTAAATATTTTACTTAGCCAAAATAGTTGGCGAAATAAAATATTCAAGGCATTTCGAATTTACTATACGAGATGCTTTTTGTGTTTATGCGATTTCGTTCTAAAAAATACTAATAACAATAAGTGAGACATTTCATTTGTGTATTTTCTAGTTTTGCCGTAATAAGAAATAGTAGTTAGAGAGTTCCTAAAGGAGTTTACAATTATGGGTACTGTTATATACAGAACAAAACAATTCGCACCCTACGCTGAGTACAGTAAATATTGGAATGAGTATACTCAGGAAAGAGATGAAGTTATTAAATATGTTTATAATAAAGTTAAGTATTCAGATCGTGGATTACGTGGATTAAGAAATACGACAACCCGTCACGAAAAAGATAGATGGACAATAGGAGATGACGATTTCCCTGATTGGTTATATCAATATGTACATTCTTACGGATTATCTAGCGAAGGTAAGAGAATTGTAAAACAATGGAGAGTGAAGAAATACCTTTCTGATATAGAAAGCCATAAGGAACAGGGACACTATGTTGATGAAGAACAGAAACTAGTTGTTACGAACCATGAGGTCAAAATTTTTAACGAGTCTACAGAAATCCCTCAGTGGATGGATATCACTGGATTAGTGAAAGAAGCATATAATCGAACTCGTATTTCACCTAAATTTATGGAATCTGTGAGAAATAAATTCGAAGATGGTGAGATAAATTATGACAAATTACAGTCGATGGCTACTAAAAATAAAGTAATAAAGAAACAAAGAGAAAAAGAAAAGAAAGAGAAAGAAGAAGCTGAAATATTTGGCCGACTGTTTGTAAAACTTCGCAAGAATTTGGTTGAAGTAAAGTCTAAACTAAGCCAAGAAGCAAGTGAAGATATTGATTTTCTTATTGGATTAATAGATGAATCAGAGATAAGTCGTACTAGTTATTATTATTTATATAAAGAGGCTCAGGAGATTATTTTAAAGGGAAATGATGGACAGTGAAATGGACTACGTGGCTAGAATACATTTAAAGAGAAACAATGATAATGTTAGAAAAGAATTAGTTGATTTTTGTTTAAATGGTTCTAAACAATATCTAGCACTTGGCTGGAGTAGATTAAGTAGTAATATTAAAAAAGATGATTTTCAAGAATACTACAATCGAATAAAAGAAGAGAGAGGTAGAGCAAACTCTGCAATAAATGTTTTTAGAGATACAAAGGCTGATGATCTATTTTGGACACGAGACTTAAATGGAAATTATTGGATTTGTAGGGTAAGGTCACAAGTTGAGGTAGTATGTGATGAGTACTTGGATATTGGAGCAATCATACCTGTAGAGGCTTATAATATTGGAATGCAAGTTCCAGGTCAAATCAAATCTTCTTTCAATAGACCTCGAGGAGGAGCAGTTGAAAGAATTCATGATGAAATAATAATAGAATACTCAAAGAAGATTTTCAATCAGATGTCAAAGAGTAAATTTTATAAGGTTATTCCATTTGAGGGCAGGCTTCTAGATAATTTACCAGATTTTGATTTAGAGGAACTTGTTATTTCCTATCTCCAAATAAAAGAAAACTACTATGTTCTATCCAATTCAATTGCAAATAAATCTACTACTATTAAGATTGAGTGTGAAATGATTTCGAGGGATGTTGATAACCCTAGAAAAGCAGTAGTTCAAGTGAAGGGGAGAAAAGCAAAAGAACTTGATGCATTAGAGTTTAAACAATATGTTGAGAAAGGATATATAGTCTATCTATATGCACCACTAGTAATTAATCTAGATCAGCTTAAGAATGTAGTTCGGATAACAGATAAAGACTTATTGGATTTCTATAAGAACAATAAGTCGATTCTTCCAGCATCTATTACTCAATGGGAAGACTTGTTTATTGATGTTATATAATGAATAAGGAGACATCACCTTTAATTAAAAAAGGTAGAGCAAAAGGTAGAGTTTGAATTGAAATACAGTGCAATATACTGCATTTTGCAAAAAGAAAAAACGCTTGAAATCAGCGTTTTTCTTTTGTATTGATTCGTATTGAACCCTTATTTAACCTCAGTAATTACCAAGTATTACAACCTATATTTCTTTTAATATTTTACCAAATAATTCTTCTAACTTCCCTAAGTCTCCATAGACAGTTCCGTCCATATAAAGGTTGTAAACTTCATCATCTTGTTCTACTCGTATTTGTGCAGAACACCCTTTTAATAGTGCTAAGGAACGAATAACTTCTCGTTGAGTTCGTCCATTTCCTTCTCGAAAGGGATGGAAATAATTAAGATTATCAAGAATTTTTGCTAAATGTTTAATGATTTCATCTTTTGAGTTGGCAGTTTGATGATAGGAATGAATGAGGTGATTATTGATAAAAATAGTTAATAATTGGTTAAACAAAATATATAACTCGTTTATAAATTTATAGAAATGAACCATTATAAATCTCCTCTTAAATATTGAAAAAACCATTGGCAGTGGACATACTTTAAGACTATATATTTCTGAAACTAGTTTCACAATACAAATATTGACATGCAATTATTAATTGGTGGATTTTAAGTTGACATCTACAAAGCTTAATGTTAGAATACATTCAAAAATATATTTGAATGAGGTATTTTATGATTCAAAATGTTGTTACTTCAATAATCCTGTATTCTGGGACAGCCGTAGACTTACTTATTATCCTAATGTTATTTTTTGCCAAAAGAAAAAGCAGAAAGGACATCATTAACATCTATTTAGGACAATTTCTAGGCTCTGTTAGTCTAATATTCCTAAGTTTGCTTTTTGCATTTGTCTTAAATTATATTCCTAGTAAAGAGATTTTAGGTTTACTCGGTTTGATTCCAATTTTCCTAGGACTCAAAGTTTTGCTTTTAGGAGATTCTGATGGAGAAGCTATTGCAAAAGATGGTTTGCGAAAAGACAATAAAAACCTGATTTTTCTAGTCGCTATGATTACTTTTGCAAGTTGTGGCGCTGACAATATTGGTGTCTTTGTCCCATATTTTACCACCTTAAATTTAGCGAATTTGATAGTGACTTTACTTACTTTTCTAGTCATGATTTATCTCTTGGTTTTTTCTGCCCAAAAATTAGCACAAGTCCCTTCTGTTGGAGAAACTTTGGAAAAATATAGCAGATGGTTTATTGCCGTTGTCTATTTAGGATTGGGGATGTATATCCTGATTGAAAACAACAGCTTTGACATGCTATGGGCTGTGTTAGGCTAGGAGAAAAAATTATGAAAAAAGATAGTATCTGTCAAGTGGATGTTATAAATCAACAAAATGTTACAACCGCAACGAACTACCTTGAAAAGGAAAAAGTCCAAAAATCACTTCGCATTTTATCAAAATTTACCGATAATAAACAGATAAATATCATCTTTTATCTCCTTGCCGTCGAAGAACTCTGTGTCTGCGATATAGCCTGTTTACTAAATCTCAGTATGGCATCTGCCTCCCACCATCTTCGTAAACTAGCCAATCAAAACATCTTGGATACTAGAAGAGAGGGGAAAATTATATATTATTTTATAAAAGATGAGGAAATCAGAGATTTTTTTAATCAACTAGGATAACAACTATTTTTACTACTTTACCATGATTATATATAGGACTTATCTATGAAATTTTTTGATGAAAATTACTCACAAGAAATACCTACTCGTATCAAATGTTTAAGAAAAAAGTATAATTTAAAGCAAAGCGACCTAGGTAATGCAGGTCAAGTTAGCCAAGTTGAAAAGGGAGGAATTTGAAAGAATTTGTATCTTTTATTTTTTGTTTCATTTATGCCCTATGCTACTGGAATAGTTAGTAGTCATTTCATGAATCATACGGCACAGCTCTTTTATGGACTGATCGTTATTGTTTCAACGGTAGCAAACTGGTTTTTACATAAAGTAATTGATAAACCCAATATAGATCAGAAAGAATTACTTGAAGCTACCGCACAATATAGGAAGTTATTGATACCTGACCTAATAATTAAAGGAGTGGGATTGATTCTGTCCTTAATTCTCTATCCTCCGATTATGATGTATAGTGTTTTAATTGCGGCATTTTACATCATAACTTTAAAAACACTATCCGAAAAAAGAGTGAATAACTAAAAAACGGTGACCAAAGTTAGGTGTATTATTTTAATGCTTAGAGACCTAAACTATTCCCTATTTTAAAAATATTGATTCAGATTTTATGAAATTAAAAAGTAGATATTGTTCAGAAAATCCTTGATATTACGCTGTTTTTAGTCCAACTGAAATCCATACTTTCCAAACCAGGCTTGAAAAAAGCTCGTAAAGCTAGCCAGTTCTCAAAACGTTAATCAATACGATTATATCAACGTTTCAAGACATTCAAGAGTTATCTCCTGGGTGTCTTTTTTTAGCCTAAAAACTAAAGTTCACCCCAAAATTCACCCCATCATTATTTTAAGCTACGAAATGCGATGTCACCTACAGTCTGATTGACGGTGTCTTTAGTGTTAACATAAGTCTTTGTAATTTCTTTGTCACTATGAGTTAGGGCTTCTGAAATTATTTCTAGCGAAACCCCAGCTTGTTTTGCGAGTGTCGCACCAGTATGTCTTAGTTTGTGTGGGGAAGCTGGTGCTAGTTCAGGATGCCTGCGTCTGACTGATTTCATCTTGATAAAACTTAAAATCTTTCTAATTATAACAAAGCATAGTCAAAAAGCTATGACCTCTATATTCACAAAAAAATCCAGACCAATACTAGTCCAGATTTCTTGTCTATTAAACATTCTTTTCAAAGAATGGAAGAACGGCTGTAACGGCTTTGTCAACGCAATTATTTAACTGTGAGAATCCGACGCACATAAATTTTAAATGGCGTCTCAGTCACATTTAAATTTATGAGACGCTTAGACGTTAGGCTTTCAATTTATCAAATTTTGATTTGATGTTTGCCTTGAACTCTTCAATTTTGGCCTTGCGCTCTGCTTTACGTTCAGCCTTCATTTGCGCACGCGCTTGGTTGTAGAGGTCTTCTTGGACTTGCAGGGCTGCTTCAACTTCAGCTACGACGGTTGCCACATCCCAACGCAAGATTTGGGTGTCGTACTTGGTGAAGTAAGCATCGATGACTGCTTCGTTGTTTTCTTGCACCAAGGCGACAACGGCTGTTTCGCCGTCGGTCAATTTTTGAGACACAACGTCAATCAAGCCAGCTTCTGTCGTGTCAACGGTGTCACCAACAGCCAGACCATAGAGGCTACCAAAACTATAGCCAAACAAGACACCGATGGGACCACCTAAAAGGCCGACAACAGCACCGACCAAGCCACCCTTTAAGGCTCCATTCGTCGATGAGTCTTCAAAATCATAGCGCTCTTTTTCAACGATATGACTGTTTTCATTCTTGACCAGAGCGATTTGAGCAACCTTGGTTGTCGGAGTTTGGCGGAAAGCCTTCAAATCCGCAAAGGACTGATAAGCTTCGCTTTCGGTGTTAAAGATTGAAATTACCAAGTTTTCCATAGTCAGTACCTCTTTTCTAAATATACACGTACATTTTAACACAGTTTCAATCACTTTTCAATCATTTTAGTGCGACATTTTAATTGATATGTCGCGTTTATCAGCGTCAAAGAACAGTTTCAGTAGCGGTATATCTTTGCCATATCCCAGCCCAGACACTCTGGAGACTCTGAGTGACTATCAAGAAAGATGTCCATCAGATTCTTAAAGCCTCCCGTGCAAAAAGTAAATAAATAGTGTTTTTCCTGTATGCCTGTCACACGGCTAAAAGACCGCTTGACCAAATCTTCCAGAAAATTATAGCAGATATTATGTACCAGCTCTGTGTAGTGAGTCTGATGAGCGTGCCGAATCACAACGACACTTTTATAGAATCTGCCAACTGTTTCCTTATGGTCGAATCCTTGAAAGAAGTCGCTTTATTCGTCGGTCAAGACAATTAATTTGGCTGGTGCAACTGATTCGCCAAGCTATGAACAAGCAATTATTACCTTTTGAAAGCGAAAATGGCAATTATGAAGGTGAAGCTACTCAGGTCTTAGTTCTTCTATCTAATTACTATGCAGACAAAAAACTATTTGATGAAAATACAGATGGATATGGAAATATCTTGATTTTAAAGGATGCATCCATCATTTCTAAATTATCGGCTATCCCAGATTTATTAAAAGGGGATCTAGTAGATAACAATAATATCGAATATATCAAAGCACGCAATATTTGGATTTCTTCAGAGGTTGAGTTAGAGTCAGATGTTGATGGGGATAAGTCGGATAATCTGCCAGTAGATATAAAAATACTAGAAAACCATATTGAAGTGTTCTCAGGCCCGAAAGAATAGAGTATTAATATTGATAATTAAACATTAGTCCTATTTAATTAATCCAAGGAGGGATATTTATGGCAAAGGGAATACTAATTAAAGCTCCAGATCTTTTTACAGATGACGAACAGTTAGATATTCAAGAACAATTTAAAAGTGATGATATTGAGATTGCTTTCCTTAAGGGGGATCAGATTCAAGCTTCGTTTAATTCTTTTATTGAGATGCTGATTAATAATGACTTTTTAAATGAACTTGAAATAGCTCTATGTGTAGATATTTTGAAAGATATTATTATTAAGATTATTTCTAAAATGAAAAAAAGAATGTAGTTATACTTGATGCGAAACAAAATGAAAAACCTGCTAAACTGACCATTAAATCTAATACCGGTAAAGGAACAATATATTTAGAAGTGCCATGCGATATTTCTGACTATGGACTCCAAGAGTCGATAGAAAAAATTATCGAAGCAAAAAGTATTCTTGATAACAATAGCAATGAAGGTCTAAATGATTTGTATAACGTTGAAGATAAATCTGGAAATTTGTCAATTATGACATTAACCGAGTATATTAATTACAGGAAAAGTATTAGATAAGATGTATTGCTATCATGTAACCATGGTTAAGTTGACTTGGCTTATTTGAACAGAAATCAATTAAGAAAAAGGTAGAGATTGAACTGAAATATAGTGCAATGTACTGAAATTGAAAAAAGAAAAAACGCTTAAAATCAGCGTTTTTCTTATGTATTGATTCGTATTGAATCCTTATTTAACCTCAGTAACTCTTAATTGAATAAGAGTTTATTGTATATAGGGAGATGGTTTTGTTTCCTTGGATAAATAGAGTGGGTGATGTGGTGTACCATTTTTGTTTTGTTTTAAACAATATAAGTCTGAGATTAAGGAAATAACTTCTTTGTCACGATTAAGTAGTCTACCTGGATTTCCCCAACATGCAATAACTAAATCGGCTTCTGATGCAGATTTTTGAAGATAAAAATCATTATCTGTTCCAATAGGATTACTTACATGATTAAGGATATTAGGATCAGTACTTCTAAAAGCAAAAAGATTCGCCATCAGTACTTTTCCATATCCCCAACTTTTAGCGTAACTGATACATTTGTTAATTGTAGGATCGTCCTCTTTTTCATCAGCTGTAGAAGGATTCAGACCAATAAACAAAACTGTAGGTTTAGTATCATCCCAATTACGAGAAAGTAAGTAACGATATTTTCTATCTTCAGATAATACAGCATCTTTTTTCATAATCAATCTCCTTTTTTCTTCTATTATAATACAAATGATAATTAGTTATTTAAAATTACCATATTAATATTTGAGGTAGTTTCCCTTATTCAATAGAACTTATACAAATTTTTGGAAATAAACAATTAGCATGAAACTTCTGGGTATTGATATAAAGCTATTCTAAGATTAATTGAAACAAAAACTTGTCAAACCAGGTCTTACGATTTGTGGCAAATTTAATTTAATATTTTGCCTCAAATTAGCCACACTTTTTATAGAACTAAGAGGAATAATGAAGTTCTCTTCCTATTAATATGGTTGTTTGAAACCTTAAATATAGCGTTTTACGGTGTAATGGGAAGTATGGTGAATAAATCAACTATGTTCAGCAAACAAAGCTTAATTAGACTATATAAGCTTGAAAATAAAGGGTTTGTCCAATATGGACAAGCCTTTTTCTTATGTTTTGCCCCCATTTTGCCCCCGATTTATAAATTTCAGTCCGTTTTGATTATAGATGTAGTGCAAACAAAGCGCAATTAGGCTATTAAAACAAGGTCCTTTCTGGGTCTTGTTTTTTGTACCCAAATAAATAGTTAGTATCTGCGAATCAATCTATGATTGAGAGGAAACAAATTTTAAAGATTGGATATCACTTAGGTCGATAGATTCTATTTCCTAACTTTTTAAGATATGCTATAATATGAATATGTTTGATAATTATATTGTACCTGTATTTTTTGGTGGTGGAGCTCTTGCTCTACTAGGTTTAGTATTATTTGGTTGGGCCTTGCCTTCATTTTTGAAGGGTAAGTGGTCTTATTTGATTTCTTTGCTAGGTTTAGGTTTGGTTGCTTTTGCCTATTTTGATGCGGCGATTGTTATCACTTATAAAATCTGGCTTGGATTGCTAGGTGTCATCATGATTGGTTGGGGACTTCCTTTTAACAATCGCAAGAGACGCCGTGCGATGACTATTTTCTGGGCTGTCATGGCAATCGTTGTAGGTATTGCTGCTATTGCATTCACTATTGCTTATGGTGTCATTAACCGCCACTAACATGAAACTGTAAAACATGCTATAATAATGGCATGTTTTATTTTATGACCCTATCATTTATTATCATGCCTGCCTTGGGCTGCTTCTTAATAGGCTTGGCTTTTGCTAAATCAGATCGTTGGGACTTTTCTTGGATATTATCCTTAATAGGTTTGGTGGCCTTTATTTCCTCTTTTTGGCATATAGCACGTGTAGATTTATGGTTTATGCTAAGTTATAGTGTTGGTCCTTTTTTGATGGGATTTGGTTTCTCCTGGGACCTAAGTAAGAAACGCCGTGGGCAGTTATTATTATTAGGGGTATTTTTCCTTATCTTTTTTGTGATTCTGTACTATCTTATTGTGCGAATCCTGAATACAGCTGTTGTCTAAAGGAGGGCTGTTGTGATGTTGCTAGATTTAGAAGAGAAGACACGTGTGCTTGTAGAAGATATTGTTGAACGTTCCGCTATTGGGCGAGGAGCTATCTTTGTCTTGGGATTGTCTTCCAGTGAGGTCGCTGGTGGGATAATCGGAAAAGCCTCTAGCCGTGAAATTGGCCAACGAATTGTGAAAACGATTCTTGAAGTTTTGGAACCTAAAGGAATTTACTTGGCTGTTCAAGGCTGCGAACATCTGAATCGTGCTTTGGTTGTTGAGCGTGAGCTCGCCATGGCTAAAGATTTGGAAATTGTTAATGTTCTTCCGACCTTGCATGCTGGGGGAAGTGGTCAGCTGGCTGCTTTCGACTATATGAAGGATCCTGTTGAGGTGGAGGAAATTGTCGCTCAGGCTGGTATCGATATTGGGGATACCTCTATTGGTATGCATGTGAAGAGGGTCCAAGTTCCTCTTCGCCCGATTACTCCAGAATTAGGTGGTGCTCATGTGACTGCTTTGGCGAGTCGTCCTAAGTTAATTGGTGGAGCTCGTGCTGAGTATCTAGCAGATCCTATCCGTAAAAACTAAAAAGTATCGGACAAGAATGTCCGATACTTTTTCTGTTAGCAGAGCCCTTTCTTTCAATGACGACGCTTTGCATAATCGACAAATTTGAATTTTTCAAGTTTGTGGCGACTTTCCGTAAATTGGATCTGTTTTCCATTAGTTAAATAAACTTTAGAACGGATACAAACAACGTGCTGGTCTTTACCTAGGTCGATAAGAATCTTATCTTGATCGGTAGCATTATCAATAGTGATTTCTTTAAAGGCGTGGGAAATGCTAAGGTTGAGCTGATTCTCGATGTAGTCGTAAATAGAGTGTTCAGCAATGCTACGGTTTAGTTGAGGAACAAGGCTAGTATCTAGGTAATCAATATCTATAACAGAGGCGCAGCTATCGACGACTCTTTGACGAACAACACGCCAGACCTGTCGGCTATTAGAAAACCCAGTTCTTTCTGAGAGTTTGGAATCAACGATGATTTTATCCAGAGAAATAACGTTGGTTTGCGAATTAAGGCCTTGTTGTACTATTAGCTCCTGGTAACTAGTAAGGTCAGACACAGGAAAGTTGATTTGTTCCTGGTTAATAACCTGGGAGCCAGAGCCATGAATCTTTTTGACCAAGCCTTCTTCAACGAGTAAGGTTAATGCTTTTCGTATAGTGTCTCGACTAACCTGGTAAGATTGAACCAGTTCTTGCTCGGTCGGGAGAAAGTCTCCCACTTGATATTTTTGATTATGGATAGCTTTTTCTAAATCCTTATAAATAATCTGATATTTTTTCATCGTTCTCCTCATTTGTAGGTAAAAAAACATACAACTAATGTTTTTTTCAAAAAATATGTTAAAAAATTCCGGAACACTTGCAGACAAATTTGTAATTGTTTACGATTAGTTTATCAAGTTAATCAGATATTGTCAAAAAAGAAAAGGAGATTCAAATGGGTAAATTTGAACAAGAAGCTAAAGATCTGCTTGTTGCAATCGGTGGTAAAGAAAATGTGACTGCTGTTACTCACTGTGCGACGCGTATGCGTTTCGTTCTTGGTGATGACAAGAAGGCAGATGTGAAAATAATCGAAGCCATTCCTGCTGTTAAGGGGACTTTCACCAATGCAGGTCAATTCCAAGTTATCATTGGTAATGATGTGCCAATCTTTTATAACGATTTCACAGCTGTATCAGGGATTGAAGGTGTTTCTAAAGAGGCTGCTAAATCAGCTGCCAAGAGCAACCAAAATCCAGTTCAGCGTGTTATGACAACCTTAGCGGAGATCTTTACACCTATTATTCCAGCCCTAATCGTTGGGGGATTGATTCTTGGTTTCCGTAATGTTCTTGAGGGTGTGCATTGGTCAATGCTTGACGGTAAGACAATTACCGAGGTTTCGCAGTTTTGGTCAGGTGTGAATCATTTCTTATGGCTACCTGGTGAAGCTATTTTCCAATTCTTGCCTGTAGGTATTACTTGGTCTGTTTCTCGTAAAATGGGAACTAGCCAAATTCTTGGAATTGTTTTGGGGATCTGTCTGGTGTCACCACAATTGCTTAACGCTTATTCAGTAGCATCGACACCAGCGTCTGAAATTGCTAAGAATTGGGTTTGGGATTTTGGATTCTTTACTGTTAATCGTATAGGTTATCAAGCGCAAGTTATTCCTGCCCTTCTTGCTGGTTTATCACTTTCTTACCTTGAAATTTTCTGGCGTAAACATGTACCAGAAGTAGTATCAATGATTTTTGTACCGTTCTTGTCATTGATTCCAGCCCTTATTTTGGCTCATACTGTTTTAGGTCCTATTGGTTGGACTATTGGCCAAGCCCTCTCAACAGTGGTTCTTGCTGGTTTGACAGGTCCTGTAAAATGGCTTTTCGGTGCTGTTTTTGGTGCACTTTATGCGCCGTTCGTTATTACTGGTCTTCACCACATGACCAATGCTATCGATACTCAGTTAATTGCAGATGCTGGTGGAACAGCTCTTTGGCCTATGATTGCTCTATCAAATATTGCTCAAGGTTCAGCTGTTTTTGATTACTATATTATGCATCGTCATGATGAACGTGAGGCTCAAATTTCACTTCCAGCTACTATTTCAGCTTATCTTGGTGTTACAGAACCAGCCCTCTTCGGGGTTAACGTCAAATATATTTACCCATTTGTTGCGGGTATGATTGGTTCATCTATCGCAGGTCTTCTATCAGTAACCTTTAACGTTACAGCGGCCTCTATCGGTATTGGTGGTTTGCCTGGTATCCTATCAATTCAACCTAAATATATGATTCCATTTGCAGCAATCATGCTTGTTGCTATCATTGTACCTATGGTCCTAACTTTCTTCTTCCGCAAGGCGGGTCTCTTTACTAAGACAGAAGATGATACAGAACTTAAGGAAGAATTTGCAGCTCAAGAAGAGGCTGAATTTGCATCACATACTGCGACTCCAACAGTTCTTGCTGAATCAGCAGAGGTTGTTAGCCCACTTGATGGTCAAGTTAACCCACTTAGCCAAGCAACAGACCCAGTTTTCTCATCAGGTGTCATGGGACAGGGGGTAGTCATCGAACCAAGTCAAGGCGAATTGGTTTCACCAGTAAATGGTACAGTGACAGTACTCTTCCCAACTAAGCACGCCGTAGGCATCGTTTCTGAAGAAGGTATTGAAATGCTAATGCACATTGGTATGGATACTGTTAGCCTTGACGGAAAAGGTTTTGTGGCTCATGTTGAACAAGGTGATAAAGTTGTTGTTGGTCAACAATTGATTAGTTTTGATATGGATGTTATTAAAAAGGCTGGTTTGGTCACTGAGACTCCAGTTATCATTACAAATCAAGATGATTTCCAAGCAGATGTTGAAGGGGATCTTCCACGTGATATCAAACGTGGTGATGCTCTCATGATTGCTCATCGAACAAAATAAGTTAAGGGGTGGAGGCGTTATGGTTCCACCTCTACATATAAAGGACAAAAGAGGAAAAATCACATGGCATTAGATAAAACAAAGGTTGTATACCAAATTTATCCAAAATCATATAAGGACACTACAGGAAATGGAATCGGTGATTTCAGAGGCATCATTGAAAAAATTCCTTATCTATCAGAGTTAGGCGTGGATATGGTTTGGCTCAATCCTTTCTATCCGAGCCCACAACGTGACAATGGTTACGATATTTCAGACTATACAGCCGTTAACCCTGTCTTTGGAGACATGACTGATTTTGAAGAACTGGTCCGTGTCGGAAAAGAGCACAAGATTGATTTCATGCTAGATATGGTGCTCAACCATTGCTCAACGGAGCATGAGTGGTTCCAAAAAGCTTTGGCTGGAGACCAGTATTATCAAGATTTCTTCTTTATTCAGGACCAACCAACCGATTGGTTGTCTAAATTTGGTGGTTCTGCCTGGGCTCCTTTTGGAGATACAGGGAAATACTATCTTCACCTCTTTGATGAAACACAGGCGGACCTTAATTGGCGCAATCTCAATGTCCGCAAGGAGTTGTTCAAGGTGGTCAACTTCTGGCGTGACAAGGGAGTCAAAGGCTTCCGTTTCGATGTGATCAATTTGATTGGGAAAGATGAAGTCTTGGTAGATTGCCCTGAAAATGAAGGGAAACCAGCTTATACGGATAAACCAATTGTCCATGACTATCTTCGTATGATGAATGAAGCGACCTTTGGTTCTGATGGTAGCTTTATGACAGTTGGAGAGATGTCATCGACAACAATTGACAACTGTGTTCTTTATTCAGCACCGGAGCGTCACGAGTTGTCTATGGCCTTTAACTTCCATCATCTTAAAGTAGATTATGAAGATGGACAAAAATGGACTATTACTCCCTTTGATTTTGAAGAGCTCAAACGTCTTTACCATACATGGGGTAAGGAAATGAGTGAACGAGGTGGTTGGAGTGCCCTTTTCTGGAATAACCATGACCAGCCACGTGCTTTGAATCGCTTTGTGGATATCAAGAATTTCCGTAATGAAGGAGCGACCATGCTAGCAGCTAGCATCCATTTGTCACGTGGAACTCCGTATATCTACATGGGCGAAGAAATCGGCATGATTGATCCAGACTATGATTCCATGGCAGACTATGTGGATGTGGAATCCATCAATGCCTACCAGATGCTTTTGGATCAAGGTAAGTCTCCTGAGGAAGCCTTTAAGATTATTCAAGCCAAGTCACGAGATAATTCGCGTACACCCATGCAATGGGATGCTTCTGAGAATGCAGGTTTTTCAACAGGCACTCCATGGTTGAAAGCTGGTAAATCTTACAAAGACATTAACGTTGAAAATGAGATTAATGGATCAATCTTTAAATTCTATAAAGAATTAATTCGCTTGATTCTATAAAGAATTAATTCGCTTGCGTAAAGAAATGCCGATCATTTCAGAAGGAAGCTACCAGCCAGCACTTGAAGATAGTCAACAGGTCTACGTCTTTGGACGCTACTTAGGCGATCAAAAACTCTTGGTGCTCAATAATTTCTATGGAAGTGAAGCTGAAGTGGAGATTCCAGAAGAATACCAAGCAGGGCGCGTGCTCTTGTCAAACTATGATGATGCAGAGCTTGCTGAAAAGGTAAGTCTTAAGCCTTATCAAACCCTAGCAATCTTAGTAAAATAAGCCAAACTTTCCTCAGTAAATGCTTTTGCTGGGGAATTTTGTTATAATGAAAGCACTTTTAATGTTGATGGAGGAAGTGTAATGACACGCTTACAAGATGATTTTTACCATGCGATTAATGGTGAGTGGGAAAAAACAGCAGTGATTCCCGATGATAAACCACGCACAGGAGGTTTCTCAGATTTAGCAGATGAAATTGAAGACCTCATGCTTGCAACGACTGATCAATGGTTGGCAGGAGAGAATGTTCCTGACAATGCCATTCTACAAAACTTTATAAAGTTTCACCGTATGGCTACGGACTTTGACAAACGTGAGGCATTGGGTATCGAGCCTGTTAAACCTTGGATTGAAGAATACAAGCAACTCTCGTCATTTTCAGAGTTTGCTTCGAAAATTGCTGACTATGAGATGTCTGGTAAGCCTAATGAGTTCCCATTCGGTGTGTCTCCAGACTTTATGAATGCTCAATTAAATGTCCTCTGGGCAGCAGCGCCAAGTATTATTTTACCTGATACAACCTATTACACTGAGGATAATGAGAAGGGCAAGGAGCTTTTAGGAATTTGGCGTGAAATGGAAGAAGAACTCCTTGAGAAATATGGCTTTACAGCTGAAGAAATCAAAGATATCTTGGACAAGGTTATCGCCCTTGATGCTAAGTTGGCCAAGTATGTCCTTTCGAGTGAAGAATCTTCCGAGTATGTGGAACTCTACCACCCATATGATTGGGAAGACTTTACCAAGCTAGCACCGGAACTCCCACTTGATAACATCTTCACAGAAATCTTGGGACAAGTTCCTGATAAAGTTATCGTTCCTGAAGAGCGCTTCTGGACAGAATTTGCGGCGGAATATTATTCAGAAGATAATTGGGAGCTACTTAAGGCGAGCCTACTTATCGATGCTACGACAATTTGGAATGCCTATTTGACAGACGAACTTCGTGTTCTATTTGGAAAATATGGTCGTGCGCTTTCAGGAACACCACAAGCCTGGGACAAGAAAAAAGGAGCCTACTATTTGGCACAAGGACCTTACAATCAGGCTCTTGGACTTTGGTATGCAGGTGAAAAATTCTCTCCAGAAGCAAAAGCAGATGTTGAAGCGAAGGTGGCAACTATGATTGATGTTTATAAATCACGCCTTCAAACTGCGGATTGGTTGGCACCAGAAACACGTGAAAAGGCTATTACGAAACTTAATGTTATTACGCCTCACATTGGTTATCCAGAAAAACTACCTGAGACATATGATAAGAAGATTATTGATGAAAACTTATCACTTGTTGAGAATGCACAGAAGTTAGTCGAAATTTCAGTTGCACATAGTTGGAGCAAGTGGAATCAACCTGTTGATCGTAGTGAGTGGCATATGCCTGCCCACATGGTTAATGCTTACTATGATCCACAGCAGAACCAAATTGTTTTCCCAGCAGCTATCCTTCAAGCACCTTTCTATGACCTTCACCAATCGTCATCAGCCAACTACGGTGGTATTGGTGCTGTCATTGCTCATGAGATTTCCCATGCCTTTGATACAAATGGTGCTTCCTTTGATGAGAACGGTAGTCTTAAGAATTGGTGGACTGAAGAGGACTATGCAGCCTTTAAGGAACGTACTGACAAGATTGTGGATCAGTTTGAGGGCTTGGACTCTTATGGTGCCAAGGTCAATGGTAAATTGACTGTTTCTGAGAATGTTGCTGACCTCGGTGGTGTAGCCTGTGCCTTAGAAGCAGCTAAACGAGATAAGGATTTTTCAGTTCATGAATTCTTTGTTAATTTTGCGACAATCTGGCGTATGAAAGCACGTGAAGAATACATGCAAATGTTAGCTAGCGTGGATGTGCATGCTCCAGCCAAATGGCGCACCAATGTTATCGTAAGCAACTTCGACGAATTCCACAAGGAATTTGACGTTAAAGAGGGCGACGGCATGTGGCGTGCCCCAGAAGATCGCGTGATTATTTGGTAATAATGATGAAATCCGTCCATTTTTGGACAGATTTCTTTATTTTTTATCGTTGTAAGGGTTTACATAGTGACTAGAAAACGCTATAATATACTTGTGTTAAAGATTGTGAAGTTTTTAACAAGTATTCAAAGGAGTTTCATATGACTAAACAAACTAAAGATGTTCAAACAGTAATAGATGAATTGGCAACAAAAGGGGTTGAAGCCCTTGATGCTATGGCTAACTTTACGCAGGAGCAAGTGGACCATATTGTTCACCAAGCTGCGATTGCTGCTCTAGATAAACACATGTATTTGGCAAAATTGGCCGTTGATGAAACAGGGCGCGGTATTTACGAAGATAAAGCCATCAAGAACATGTATGCTTCTGAATACATTTGGAATAGTATTAAATATGACAAAACTGTAGGCGTTATTGCTGAAGATAAAGAACAAGGTTTGGTTTCTATCGCTGAGCCGGTTGGTGTTATCTGTGGGGTTACACCAACAACTAACCCAACTTCAACAACCATTTTCAAAGCCCTCATTGCTCTTAAGACACGTAACTCTATCATCTTTGCCTTCCACCCATCAGCTCAGAAATCATCTGCAGAGGCTGCTCGTATTGTTCGTGATGCAGCTATTGAAGCAGGTGCACCTAAGGACTGCATCCAGTGGATTGAAGAGCCATCTATCGAAGCAACTGGTCTTTTGATGAACCATCCTAAGATTGCCACAGTACTTGCGACTGGTGGACCTGGAATGGTTAAGGCTGCTTATTCAACTGGTAAACCAGCGCTTGGTGTAGGAGCCGGAAACGTCCCATCTTATATCGCTGCTGATGCTAAGGTTAAACGTGCGGTCAACGATATCATCGTTTCAAAAACTTTTGATAATGGTATGATTTGTGCGTCTGAACAAGCAGCTATCGTTGATGCAGCTATTTATGACGAAGTTAAGGCTGAATTTGAAGCACATCAATGTGTCATCATTTCTAAAAAAGCTGATATTGCTAAATTGGAAAAAGTCGTTCTTAATGAAGCGCGTACAGCTGTAAATGGTGCCATTGTAGGTCACTCAGCTATTGAAATTGCTGAAAAAGCTGGCCTTAAAGTTCCTGCAGGTACAAAAATGCTTTTGGCAGAAATTCCAGATGCAACAATGGAACACCCACTTGCCTTGGAAAAATTGTCTCCAGTACTTGCTCTTATCAAATCTGATGGCGTTGAAGATGGATTCAAAAAAGCAGAAGGCATGCTCAATTTGGGTGGTCTTGGACACACCGCTGTTATCCACACTGAAAATGAAGAGCTCCAACTCCAATATGGTATCCGCATGAAAGCCTGCCGTGTCTTGGTTAATAGCCCATCAGCTGAAGGTGGTATCGGTAATATCTACAATAACATGATTCCATCATTGACTCTTGGTTGTGGTTCACACGGTCATAACTCAGTGTCACACAATGTTAGCTCATTTGATCTCTTGAATGTCAAAACATTGTCAAAGCGTCGCAATAACATGCAATGGTTTCGCGTCCCACCAAAAATCTTCTTCGAAAAAGATTCAATAACTTACTTGCGTCACATTGAAGCTGAGCGCGTGATGTTGGTTTGTGACCCTGGTATGGTTCAGTTTGGTTATGCAGACTTGGTTAAACGCCAATTGGAACTTAACCGCCACAGACCGGCAGTAGATGTTTTCTCAGATGTTGAGCCAAACCCATCTACTAATACCGTTTATAAAGGTTTGGAACGCTTTGTAGACTTCCAACCAGATGTTATCATCGCTCTTGGTGGTGGTTCTGCAATGGACGCTGCTAAGGCTATGTGGATGTTCTTTGAACACCCAGATGTAAGCTTCTTCGGTGCTAAACAAAAATTCTTGGATATCCGTAAACGTACTTACAAGATTCCTTACGCTCAGAAGACACAATTCATCTGTATCCCAACAACTTCAGGTACAGGTTCAGAAGTAACGTCATTTGCGGTTATCACTGATAGTGAAACTCATATCAAGTACCCATTGGCAGATTATGCTTTGACTCCGGACATTGCTATCGTTGACCCTGCTTTGGTTATGAGTGTACCTGCCAGCGTTACAGCAGATACAGGTATGGACGTTTTGACTCACGCCATTGAATCTTATGTATCAGTCATGGCTAGTGACTATACACGTGGGCTTTCACTCCAAGCAGTTAAACTTGTTTTTGAAAATCTTGAACATTCTTACCGCTTTGGTGATGAAGAATCACGTGAAAAAATGCATAATGCGTCAACAATGGCTGGTATGGCCTTCGCAAATGCCTTCCTTGGTATCAACCACTCACTAGCTCACAAGGTTGGTCCTATGTTTGACATTCCACACGGACGTACTAATGCGATTTTGATGCCTCACGTTATCCGTTACAACGGTCGTGATCCTCAAAAACACGCTATGTTCCCTAAATATGACTACTTCCGTGCAGACAAAGATTACGCAGATATCGCTCGTTTCATGGGATGGGGCACTGACAAGCAATCAGATGCTGAATTGGTTGAAGTTTTGGCACAAAAAGTATACGAATTGGGTATTGCCGTTGGTATTGCCATGAACTGGAAGGGACAAGGTGTTACTAAGAAACTTCTTCAAGACACTGCCTATACTTTGGCCGAACATGCTTATGAAGACCAATGTACAACAGCTAATCCGAAAGAACCACTTATTTCAGAATTGAAAGAAATCATCGAAATTGCCTTTGATTATAAAGGATAAGCGATAGACTAAAGTAGCTCTATAGGGGCTACTTTTTTTGCTAGAAACCTTCTATATTAGAGTGTTTATCCAAATTAAAAATAAAGGACTTTCCCGAATAAGATAGAAAAACGCTTTAAGAATTGTTATAATAACCTTACAGCGAGATAAGGAGATTCCTATGACAAAAGAAGAAGGGCTTAGTTTGGGTGAAACAGCACATCCTCTCAAGTCTCGTGAATTGAGGCCACCAGTGGCTTCTGCAGCAGGAAACAGAGCGACTAATAAGTTTAAAGAGTTTAATGCTGATAGGATGGTGAGTGTTCAATTCAATCCTAGTCAACAAGTAAAAGAATCAAAGGAGCCAGTAACCTCAAAGAATATTGTGGGGATGGTATCAGGTGTGATTGCAGCGATACTCACCATACTTTTGATTGTTTGTCTCGTGATGGGATACCGTTATCGAGCCGCAAGCATTGAGGGCGATTGGACAAGCCCAACCTTTAGTGAGAAAATGTTAGCCACTCTGAAAGATACTGCTAATACTAAGAATAAAGTTAGTAATGCTTTACCACAAGGTCAAGATCTTATCACCGATATCAATACAGTAATGAGTATTACTGACAATAAGGCTCACTTAAAAGTGAGCTTTGTTTACAATCGTAAAGGTCTTTATCAGGCTTACCAGAGTAGAGTTACTGAATTGAAAGGTCAGTACGGCGAGGAGTTCTCGGAGGTTTTTGATAGTTATTCATTGTCAGAAAAAGACTACTATAAACAGTTTGATGAGACAGTGAAGAAAGAACTTCCAAAGAGTTATACCTACGATGCCAAAACCGGTCGTGTCACAACAACTGCTTTTACGGGTGATATTAACCGTTGGGAGCAAACAATCACTGTGGATAAGGCTGGAGATTCAGATGCTTTTAAAAAAGGTGATGTATTAGATTATACGCCTAACAATGGAGGCTTTACTATTAAGGCACATAGTGAATTTGGTGACATTAGCTTTACAAAAAATAAATAAAAAAGGAAATTAAAGGGGAATATAAATGACAAGAGCAGAATGGTTGGACTATTTTGAAACGGTAAACGGACGCAAGCCGAGTGTTCAGGAAATGGCGGATGCTTTGAAAGCTGGGGAGTTTGTTAATGAAGCACCGGCTAAAACTGAAGATACAGCTACTACTGAACCTATTAAGGTTGAGGCAGAAATCGTAGAGACAAGTACTAGTCCTCTACCAACTGAAACGGCACCAGTAGTAACAGCAACTGCACCTTCTACGGTTGCTTTTCCAGAAGGACAAGCAGCTATGGCAAATTTGGCTCCTAAAAAACCAATGGATCCCAAAAAGAAAAAACGCATCCTAGTCTCAGTTTTGTCAGCAGTAGTCCTTGTCTTCTTATGTATCGGTGGCTTTATGACTTACCGTTATGTGACAGGTAATATTGATGGCAAATGGTACAGTAGTTCTCTAGGTAGAGAGTATAGCTCAAGCATGTCTGAAAGTTTGACAGACTTGGATAGTAAGGAGCTTGAAAAGTACTTTAAAGATACTGCTGTAACCATGAAAGTAAAAGGTAGCAATGCCAAGGTGACTGCTAGCTATACTTTTGATAAGAAAACCTATATCAAGGACTATCGTGAGAGGGTTCAGAAGTCCTTCTCAGCCTTTGGAGATTTATTTAAAGCCTTCTATGGAGATTCCTTTGAAAACTATTATAGTGAGGAGACCATAGAAAAAGAACTTGATGAAGCTCTTGAAAAAGCTGCGAAAGATAATGGTCAAAAGTATGATTCGAAGACAGGCGAAACAACAACAACCCTTTTCAAAGGGAAGGTTAGTCGCTTGGGGCATAAGATGACTGTTACTTCTGTCAACAAAGATGTTGATATCGATGGTCTCAATGTAAAAAAAGGTCAAGAGCTAAAAGTGACTAAAAAAGACAAGAAAGTAACGCTTAGTGGTGATGGTAAATCAAAAGATATTACTTTCTCAACTAAGAATGACACCAAAGATAAATTTTAAAATGACATCCGGAATTGCTATTCCGGATTTTTTCATGTCTTTGAGGGAAGAGAATAAGGTGATATCCGAATGATTTTCTCACAAGTCACAATACGTGTAGAAATATTCTGACAATTATGCTACAATAGAGCCACAGACTATCTAAAAAGAGGATTTACCATGACACTTGTATACCAATCAACACGTGACGAAAATAATAAAGTAACTGCTAGTCAAGCTATTCTTCAAGGTTTGGCAACAGATGGTGGCTTGTTCACACCATTGTCAACACCTGAGGTTGCTTTGGACTTTGATCAATTGAAAGACGCTTCTTACCAAGAAGTTGCTAAATTGGTCTTGTCAGCTTTCTTGGATGATTTTACGGAAGAGGAATTAGATTACTGTATCACAAATGCTTATGACGACAAGTTTGATACAGCTGCTATTGCACCAGTAGTTAAACTTAAGAACCACTACAACCTTGAACTTTTCCATGGTTCTACTATCGCTTTCAAAGATATGGCCCTTTCAATCTTGCCTTACTTGCTAACAACATCAGCTAAAAAGCAAGGTGTTGATAATAAGATTGTTATCTTGACAGCGACATCAGGTGATACTGGTAAGGCTGCTATGGCTGGTTTTGCAGATGTTCCTGGAACTGAAATTATTGTCTTTTATCCAAAAGACGGTGTTTCAAAAATCCAAGAATTGCAAATGACCACTCAAACAGGAGCTAACACTCACGTTATTGCCATTGATGGTAACTTTGATGATGCCCAAACCGATGTGAAACGTATGTTTAATGATGTTGACTTGCGTGAGAAATTGTTGGCTCATCATACGCAATTCTCATCAGCTAACTCAATGAACGTCGGTCGTTTGGTACCACAAGTGGTTTACTATGTATATGCCTATGCGCAGTTGGTTAAGGCAGGTCATATCCAAAACGGAGATAAGGTTAACTTCACAGTACCAACAGGAAACTTTGGTAATATCTTGGCGGCTTATTATGCACGTCAGATTGGTGTTCCGGTTGGCAAATTAATCTGTGCCTCTAATGAAAATAACGTCCTCACAGACTTCTTCGCAACGGGTACTTATGACAAGAAACGTGACTTCAAGGTAACGACAAGTCCTTCTATGGATATTTTGGTATCTTCTAACTTGGAACGCTTGATTTTCCACCTTCTTGGTAATGATGCTGCTAAGACTAAAGAGCTCATGAATGCACTTGTGACTAAGGGTGAGTATACTTTGGCTGGTGCAGATAAAGATATTCTTGATTTGTTTGCAGCAGGTTTTGCAACTGAGGATGAAACAGCTGCTGAAATCAAACGTGTCTATGATGAAAACAAGTATATCGAAGATCCTCATACAGCGGTTGCCTCAGCTGTTTACGAAGCATATGTTCAAAAGACAGATGACCACACCCTTACAGTTATCGCTTCAACAGCTAGCCCATATAAATTCCCACGTGTGGCTATTTCAGCTGTCACTGGTAAAGACAGTGGGGATGATTTCAAAGCAGTAGAAGATTTGCACCAACTTTCAGGTGTAGCTATCCCAGCTGCTGTAGATGGACTTGAACATGCGGAAGTTCGCCATAAAACAGTTGTTGCGGCAGCTGATATGCAAAAAGCAGTTGAAAGCTATCTTGGTGTATAAGAATAAAAAAATAGGAGCTGAGAAATCAGCCCTATTTTTATCAATATAGAAGAGAATATTATGACAGAAACAAAGAAAATTCTAAACATAGCCTTGCCTGCTATGGCCGAAAACCTTCTACAAATGTTGATGGGGGTTGTCGATTCTTACCTAGTGGCTCAGGTTGGTATTGTCGCCATATCAGGGGTTTCCGTAGCCAATAATATAATCACGATTTACCAAGCTATCTTCATTGCTCTAGGAGCCTCAAGTGCCAGTGTCATTGCTAGAAGTCTAGGGAAGGAAGATGTTAAAGCGACTAACCGAGACACCTGGGATGCTATTATTATTACCCTTGCTCTTAGTCTCATTCTTGGTTTACTTTCCATTTTTGGTGGTAGGGCCATTCTTAATCTTTTAGGTACTGAGCAATCTGTAACTCAGGCTGGTAGTCTCTACCTTGCTCTTGTCGGTGGAGGAGTGGTCTTCCTAGCCTTAATGACTACTTTTGGTAACATACTACGGGCCAAGGGACGGCCTCGTATTTCCATGGTCGTCAGTCTTTTGACTAATGTCCTTAATGCTATTTTATCTTCTTTAGCTATCTTTGTGGGACATTGGGGGATTATTGGGGTCGCCACGGCTACGGTTTTTTCTCGTCTGGTTGGGACAGTGATACTGTGGCAAGCGATGAAACTGGATGTGAAGCAGCTTGAAGTTACCAAACCTTTCAACAGGGAGTTGTTGGGGATTGCTCTGCCAGCAGCAGGTGAACGACTGATGATGCGTGCTGGAGATGTGGTCATTGTGGCTATTATTGTTACCTTTGGTACAGCCGTTGTCGGTGGTAACGCCATCGGTGAAAACCTTACTCAGTTTAACTATATGCCTGGTATGGGAGTCGCAACGGCTACGGTTATCTTGGTTGCCAATAGTTTGGGTCGAGGGGATAAGGCCCAGATGAAGCGTATTGTACGAGAGTCTTATTGGATTTCAACCTTCTTGATGGTTCTGGTTTCAGGGGGTATCTTGCTTTTTGGACAAGGCTTATCAGGTCTCTTTACAGATAATAAAGCAGCTATTGCGGCTAGTCAGGTAGTTATTCTTTATTCTTTCCTTGGGAATCCTGTGACTTCGGCGACTCTAGTCTACACTGCAGTTTGGCAAGGTCTGGGTAAGGCTAAGATGCCTTTCTATGCGACAACTATTGGGATGTGGATTATCCGAATTTTCTCAGGATATTTCCTTGGGGTGAGTCTGGGAATGGGTCTTGCGGGTGTTTGGATTGCAACCGTTGTTGATAATGTATGGCGTGCGGTCTTCCTCTATGTGATGTACCGTCGTTATCTCATAAAGAGAAAGTTTTAATGATAAATATTGAGGAGATACTCTTATTCAAAGGGTATCTTCTTCTTATTTTTTACAAGTAAGCTCGAATATGGTAAAATAAGCTGATAAAAACTTTTTGAGGTAGTAATTATGACTGTAAAAATCAATACAAAAGATGGTCAAATCGAATTGTCAGATGATGTCATCGCAACAGTAGTTGGCGGTTCAGCAACAGAAATTTTTGGCGTTGTCGGTATGGCAAGTAAGAGTGCTATCCGAGATAATTTTCAAGCACTTCTTGGAAAGGAAAACTACGCAAAAGGAGTTGTCGTGAAATCTACTGATGCAGGTATCACTGTGGATGTTTACACTGTTATGAGTTACGGTGTTAAGATTAGTGAGGTTTCAAAAAATATTCAAGAACGTGTGAAATTTAATCTTGAGAATCAACTCGGTATCAAGGCTGAAACAGTAAATGTTTACGTTCAAAATATTAAAGTCGTAGGAGAAAACTAGTGTCTAAAATTACAACAAGCTTGCTTCAGGAGATGGTCCAAGCGGCAGCAACACGTCTAGGTAAGCAAGCAGAATATGTGAATTCACTCAATGTCTTCCCAGTACCAGATGGAGATACTGGAACAAACATGGGAATGACTATGGATAACGGAGCCAAAGCTGTCGCAGATCAGTCAGCTTCAACAGTTGGTGAAGTTGGTCAGATTTTGTCTAAGGGTCTTTTGATGGGTGCCCGTGGTAACTCGGGTGTTATCACGTCACAATTGTTCCGTGGATTTGGTCAAAGTATCAAGGATAAAACGGAACTCGATGGTCAAGATTTAGCTCATGCCTTCCAAGCAGGGGTTGAAGTTGCCTATAAAGCAGTTATGAAACCTGTCGAAGGAACAATCCTTACAGTATCACGTGGTGCAGCTTCAGCAGCGATTAAGAAAGCTGAATCTACAAATGATGCTGTTGAGGTTATGAGTGCAGCTCTCGATGGAGCTAAGGCTGCCTTGGCCAAGACACCAGAGATGCTTCCAGTTTTGAAAGAAGTTGGTGTGGTAGACTCAGGTGGTCAAGGTTTGGTCTTCATTTATGAAGGTTTCTTGTCAGCCCTCACAGGTGAGTATATCGCTTCAGAGGACTTCCAAGCGACACCTGCTACGATGACAGAGATGATTAATGCAGAACACCATAAGTCAGTTGCTGGTCATGTTGCAACAGAAGACATTACCTTCGGTTACTGTACGGAAATCATGATTGGTCTCAAACAAGGTCCGACTTATGTGAAAGACTTTGACTATGAAGAGTTCCAAAATTACTTGAGTAACCTTGGGGATTCTCTTCTTGTGGTTAACGACGATGAAATTGTAAAAGTTCACGTCCATACAGAGGATCCAGGTCTTGTCATGCAAGAAGGTCTTAAATATGGGGCTCTTGTCAAAGTTAAGGTTGACAACATGCGTAACCAACACGATGCACAAGTTCAAAAAGAAGAAACTATCCAAGCTGCACCTTCTGCTCCTAAAGACTTTGCCCTTATTGCAGTTGTTGCCGGAGATGGACTTGCAGATATCTTCAAATCACAAGGTGTTGACTATGTGATTTCAGGTGGTCAAACAATGAACCCATCAACAGAAGATATTGTTAAGGCTATTGAACAGGTCAATGCTAAGAATGTAATCATCTTGCCAAACAATAAAAACATCTTTATGGCAGCGCAATCAGCTGCTGAAGTAGTAGATGTCAATGCGGCTGTTGTTGAAACACGTACAGTTCCACAAGGATTTACAAGTTTGCTTGCTTTTGATCCTAGCCAAAGTATCGAAGCTAATGTTGAAGCTATGACAGCTAGTCTTTCAGATGTAACAAGTGGTAGCGTGACATTGGCGGTACGTGATACAACTATTGATGGTCTTGAGATTCATGAAAATGATATCCTTGGTATGGTGGATGGTAAGATTCTTGTGTCTACACCAGATATGGACCAAGCCCTTCTTGACACCTTTGACAAGATGATTGACGAAGACAGTGAAATTGTTATGATTTACGTCGGCGAAGAAGGTAATCAAGAACAAGCTCAAGCACTTGCGGAAAAATTGGAAGAGGCTCACGAAGATATCGAAGTTGAAATCTTCCAAGGAGACCAACCAGTTTATCCATACCTCTTCAGTGTTGAATAATTTTGAATAATCATTTAGGAAGTCTTAGGGCTTCCTTTTTGTTTTGTCAGTTTTGATATAGCAGGGATATCTTTTTTGAATTACAGAAATATTCTGAAAATTCCTTGACATTACTTTCCAAAGTGGTAACATATGTTGTAAGAAATTTTATAGATTGAAGGTAACATCATGAGAAGTGATATGATCAAAGTTGGTGTTGATAAGGCACCAGCACGCGGACTTTTGTATGCGACTGGGCAAGTTAAATCTGCCAAGGATATGCAAAAGCCCTTCATTGCTATTTGTAACTCTTATATTGATATTGTTCCAGGGCATGTTCACTTGCGTGAATTAGCAGATATTGCCAAGGAAGCCATCCGCGAGGCTGGCGGTATTCCTTTTGAGTTTAATACCATTGGTGTGGATGATGGGATTGCCATGGGGCATATTGGGATGCGTTACAGTCTTCCATCTCGTGAATTGATTGCCGATTCTGCAGAAACAGTTATTAATGCCCACTGGTTTGACGGGGTTTTCTACATTCCTAACTGTGATAAGATTACACCAGGGATGATTTTGGCGGCCATGCGTACTAATGTGCCAGCAGTATTTTGTTCTGGTGGCCCTATGAAGGGTGGCGTTGACATGACTGGTCATCAAGCGACGCTATCAAGTTTGTTTGAAGCTGTAGGTACCTATCAGGCTGGAGATATGAGCAAGGAAGAGCTCGATTATTTGGAGAAAAATGCTTGTCCAACTTGTGGTTCATGCTCAGGAATGTTTACCGCTAACTCAATGAACTGTTTGATGGAAGTTTTGGGCCTTGCCCTTCCAGGTAACGGTACTATCCTAGCTGTTTCAGATGAACGTCGTGAATTGGTTCGTCAAGCAGCCACAAAATTGATGGATAACATCAAAAATAATGTTCGCCCACGTGATATTGTGACCAAAGAAGCCATCGATGATGCGTTTGCTCTAGATATGGCCATGGGTGGTTCAACCAATACTGTTCTTCATACTCTTGCTATTGCGCGTGAGGCCGGTATTGACTATGATCTTAAAGACATTAACGAGATTGCCAAGAAGACACCTTATCTCTCTAAAATTGCACCTTCAAGTGTTTACACTATGCATGATGTCCATGAAGCTGGTGGTGTTCCAGCCATTATTAATCAGTTGATTAAAAAAGGAGCCATTAAGGGTGATCGTATTACAGTTACTGGTAAGACTTTGAAAGAAAACGTAGCTGGTGCTGAAATCAAAAATGAAGAAATTATCCATCCAATTGAGCATCCTATCTCACCAGTTGGTGGTTTGTCTATCCTTTACGGAAATATTGCTCAGGATGGAGCTGTTATCAAGGTCGGTGGTGTAGATCCATCTGTTAAAACTTTCCGTGGTAAAGCTATTTGTTGTGATTCACAAGATCAGGCCCTTGAGTTGATTGATAATGGAACAGTTAAGAAGGGCCATGTCGTTGTCATTCGTTACGAAGGTCCTCAGGGTGGACCTGGTATGCCAGAAATGTTGGCACCAACTTCTAAGATTGTCGGACGCGGTCTTGGTAAGGATGTGGCTCTGATTACGGATGGTCGTTTCTCAGGAGCTACTCGTGGTATTGCTATTGGTCACGTTTCTCCAGAAGCAGCAGAAGGTGGTAATATCGCCCTAATCGAAGATGGGGATGAAATCGTGATTGACCTACCAAATCGTACCCTTGATCTACTTGTCGATGATGCAACCCTTGAAGAACGCCGCAAACATTTGAAACCTTTCAAATCAAAAATTTCAAGTGGTTGGTTGCGTCGCTATACAGCCTTTGCCAAATCAGCCAATGTCGGCGGAACCT
>ERZ857750.351-NODE-351-length-66722-cov-4.009345_pt1 | contig 66722 bp, 67 predicted proteins | sample MGYA00519915_ERZ857750 | MGnify/ENA primary metagenome ERZ857750 (study PRJEB31778, sample SAMEA3449358) | human gut metagenome | biome: human gut; feature: human-associated habitat; material: faeces | place: United Kingdom | collected 2010/2012 ...
AATGTTACCTTGAAAATGATGTTCTTTGATTGGGCCATCAATACGCAACTGTTGAGCAACCCCATCGTAATGTTTCTTAATCTTAAGAAACATCCACATCAAAATAGCAATAATTGGGAAGAATGGCCAAATATCCCCTAAGCGGAAGAGGAAGAGAATGAGGACAATAGCGTAACAAATTAAGGCACCTAAAATATTAGCCAAAGAATGCTTCCAGAACCCTTTGCCGTATTCACGAATCCAATGGACAACCATACCTGTTTGAGAAAGTGCAAAAGGAATGAACACCCCTATTGTATAAAGCGGAATCAAACGTTCCGTATTTCCTCGGAAAATGAATAAGAGAGTAATGGCCCCAATAGCCAGCGTCAAGATTCCGTTAGAGTATCCCATACGTGCACCTTTTTCAAGATACATGTGAGGCATGTATTTATTTTTCGCCATATTAAAGGACAACATCGGAAAGGCTGAAAAACCTGTGTTAGCTGCCACTGCAAGAATCATAGCAGTAGAGAATTGGAAAATGTAAAATAGAATACTACCAATCCATGATTGACCAAGAATTTCTCTAGCCATTTGTGACAAGATAGTTACTCCTGCATGAGGTGTAATACCTGTCCACCAGTTGAGGAAGGTAATTCCCGCAAACATAGCCCCCAAAATGCTAGACATGATAAAGAGGGTTGATGCTGCATTTTTAGCCTTAGGTTTTTGAAAGAAAGGCACCGCATTAGAGATGGCTTCAACCCCTGTCAATGAGGCAGAACCTGAAGTAAAGGCCCTTAAAATAAGAATCAATGACACCCCTGTAATGGGTTGTCCTAAATGTGCTGTGGCTGCGTAAGGCATATGACCAGTTAAAATTTGAAAGAAACCAAATCCCAACAAGAACAGCGTCGAAACAATGAAGAGATAAACCGGTATCATCAAAGATTTTGCCGATTCACGCATTCCCCTAAGATTCATAACCATCAAAACAAGCACCAAAATCATTGATATCTCAAGATTGAAAGGATGAAGGAAGGGAAGGGCTGAAGTAATGGCATCTGCACCTGAGGCCACTGAAACAGCAACTGTCAACATGTAATCGACCAAAAGACTGCCACCAGCTATCAAGCCAAACTTAGGAGACAGATTTTCCGTCGTTACCATATAGGCACCACCACCTTGAGGATAGGCCTTGATAACCTGTCTATAAGAGATGGTAAGGCTGGCCAAAAGGACGAGAACCAAAAGCCCAATAGGGATTGACCACCAAATAGCCGCACTAGATACAGCTGTCAGAACCAAGACGACTTGCTCTGGACCATAGGCGATAGATGAGAGCGCATCACTCGACAACATGGCCAAGGCCTGAATCTTGGACAATAAGTGTTCATCACCACTATCATCATGAGTTAAAGGTTCACCAATTAAAATGTTTTTCAGATGTTGAAACATTGCGATCTCCTTGCTTTTAAAACATACGAGGGTTATTATACGCCCCTAAATGTCATCTTTCAAGTCTTAAACATCACTTGCCTGCTCTAAAACCCATTTTCTGACCTGAGAAATAAAGTATAGAGATCCCGTAATCACATAAAGTTTCTTATTGTCAGTCGTTACATGTTCTTTAATCCATGTTTTGAAATCTGGTACCTGCTTATAAACTTCTGGGTATTTATCTAATTTAACACTGTTTGGATAGTCAAAACTCGTTACAGTCAAGTCACCAACCGATTTTAGTTGAGCTAGCATACCATCAATAGGCTTGGTGTCAATAGCCGCAAAGAGAAGTTCAATCTCCTTATCTGCATGTTCTGATTGCAGCAAGTCAATCAAAACTTTAACACTCTCATTATTATGAGCACCATCAATCATGAGATTAGGTCTTAAAAATTCTGTTCGACCTCGCCAATTGGCATGAGCTAGTGCGTCCTTTATGAGTTTAGGAGTTACTTTAGGATAATCTTTTTGAAGCAATAAAGAAGCCATGATAGCCAAGCTAGCATTTGCTACTTGGTGTTGACCAGCCATAGCCAAGACTATATCATCTAACCTTTGCTCCCCATAGGTAAAATCAAAGGAATGACTAGACCCTTCAGCTGTGAAATCTCTCCCCAATTCATAGATCTTGGCCCCTTCTTCACGCGCCTTCTTCTCGAAAACATCTCTAACATCAGTACGGTCAGTCGCATAAATAAAAGGAGCCCCATTCTTCAAAACACCAACTTTTTCTGCTGCAATTTCAGCATGGGTATTTCCCAAAATAGCCTGATGGTCCAAACCAATCGAAGGGCAAAGAACTGCCAAAGGCTTAAATAGATTAGTCGAATCATGAAGGCCGCCCATTCCAGCTTCAATGAATGCGATATCAACAGGATGGACCTGACCAAAATAAAGGAACATCAGAACTGTGATAATTTCAAACTCTGTCGCATTTTCATACTCTGTCTCTTTTGGTAGACGTTCAACCACAGGCTTCACACGACTAACCAAGTCAAGTAAGTCCTCTTCTGAAATCATCTGACCATTAAGAGAGATTCGTTCCTTGAAGTCAATAATATAGGGCGAGGTAAAGGTTCCAACTTCATAGCCTGCCTGGGTAAAAATTGTTTGTAGGGCATTGACTGTAGACCCTTTGCCGTTTGTTCCCACGATATGCACAGCCTTGAGATTATCTTGTGGATTTCCCAATTCTTTAAGCATCCAAGCCATACGCTCCAAGCCAGGCTTGATGCCAAATTTTAATTGTCCATGAATCCAATCCAATGCTTCCTGATAAGTCATAATTACTCCTTTTTTGGCTAATGCTTCAACTTAGTCATTAAACTGACCTTTAAACTAGATTCCTAGTTTTTCCTTGAGCTTAATGAGTTGACGTTCTTATTATACCAAAGACTTCTAGTCTATAACCAAAATATGCAAAAAAGGCAACCCTAGGGTCACCTCTTAAGCTTTCTCTTTTTCGTCAATAACAAGACGAACTTTTTTACCTTGAGTAGGTACCGAATAGACAATCGCTCTTATCGCCGTAATAGTACGTCCTTTTTTCCCGATAACACGCCCAATATCGGCTGGGGCAAGATCAAGATGGTACTCCAAAAACTCAGGACCGTCAATGATTTTGATGGTCAACTGATCTGGTGAAGCAATTAAAGGTTTAACGATAGCGATAATAAGATTTTCAATGGTATCCATAGGCTAAAAAATTATTTTGAGAATTTTGATTCGTGGAATTTCTTCATAACGCCTTCTTTTGAAAGGATGTTACGAACTGTATCTGAAGGTTGTGCACCTTTAGACAACCACTCAAGAACACGTTCTTCTTTAAGTGTTACTTGGTTTTCTTCAACGAGTGGGTTGTAAGTACCAACTGTTTCGATGAAACGTCCATCACGTGGAGCACGTGAATCTGCAACGTTAATACGGTAGAAAGGTTTTTTCTTAGAACCCATACGAGTCAAACGGATTTTTACTGCCATTTTTAATATCTCTTTTCTTTAGTTTTTTTTATGGTGAGGGCTCTTATCGCCCCTCGACCTTAACTAGTATACCATATAATTTTTTATGTGTCAAGAAAAAAACTTGACAGACTTAAATTTTCTACAAAAAAAATTAGAGTTTGACTCTAACTTCCTTTTAGACTATTTCTTAGTTGTGGTCTTATGATTTTTTTCATAAGCTACTTTTGCTTCAGCATATTGAGCTTCTAAACTCTTAGCCGCTGCCTTTGACACTTTCTCATAAGTATCACGACTAGTCAACTTGCCATCCTCGTTGTATGTAGAAACAACCAAGGTATCTTTATTTACAGTATAAAACTTGGTGCGTTTTCCTTTACGGTAGAGTCGGTAGTTATCTACGTTATCCGAAATATAGTAATCTACTAGATTCTTATCTGCATTTGGATAAAGTTGCGAGACAACTTTAGTCAACTCACGCTTAAATTCTGAAACTTCTTTAGTATAGGTAATAGATTTATTCCACTGATCAACAACTTGATATTCCTTCAAATAATCTGAAGCTGTAAAAGTTGGCTGATCCTCCTCACCTTCTTTATAGAAGTAAGAATGCGTTTGTAAATTATTAGAATGATCAACTTTAAGGAAAGAGACGTAAATTTCATCTTTATCTTCATGTTCTTTCAGAGCATTGGTTAACTTACCAGAATTTTCGTCCAAGACCTTAGACGATTTTAATTCCCAAGTTCCCTCAATGTTCCCCGAAGCATTACGCCAAAAACCGTATACACCACCGACAAGCAACATCAAAACAACAGCAACAAGACTAGAAATCAAGGCTCCTTTGCCCCAATTTTTGGCCTTTTGCGACTTTTGATTAGCGTTTTGAATCGTTTCTAGAAGACGAACCTGACTTTCCAATCTCTTTTCTAATTTGGCAACTGTCTGTTCTTCCTTAGATTTAGCTTTGGCAGCTAGCTTTTCGGCTTTTTTCTTATCACGAGCAGCTTGACGAGCAATCTTCTTAGCTGCCTTTTCTTCCTTACGATCAAGTTTTGTCAAATCCTCAGATAATCCAAGATGCTGTGCTTGGTTACTGAAAACTGGAATAGCTTGATTAGGTTCACTCGAGGTATTAACAGAATGATTTCCTGCATCTGGACGGGTTGGCGCATAACTTGCCAAACGTTCCTTAGCCTCTGCGACGCGTTTGCGCTGTTCCTCTTCCTTTTGAATATCCTCAGCCTGACGGCCCGACTGAATGGTTCTTACTTGACCAACAGTCTCTTGAGATAGGGCCCTTCTCTTTTCTTGGGCCGCATTTGCCATAGCTTCTTGCGCGTTGTCACGCTCTTTCTGAGACTGAGCTAGTGCTCTGGCGGTTGCGGTTCCTTCTTCAAACTGTTGGTCAGCTGCTGATTCACCTTGATCAGCTACTTGGTTATCCTCTGTACCTTCAGAGAGAACAAACTCTCCTCGTTCCAAGGCCTCTTTGAAGTCGATTGGTCTTGGTTTTCGGCCATTAACAGCCTCAAAGTACTCTAACCATTCGTCTTTCAACATAATAAATCCCCCTGAATTAAAAAACACATGATTAACTTCCCTATTTTACCATACTTTTTAACATAAAAATAGGGATTAACAAGAATTCTAAAAATTCTTATTAAGTCCCCATTAATCTTCTTTTGGTGTAATAGACAATAATTGAACAAAACGGTGTTGTGCTGATTCTGTTTCAAGCGTGACGTTGTCGTATCTGAAGAGAATCTCCTCGATATTTGCTAAGCCCAAACCACGACCTGTTCCTTTCGTTGAAAATCCTCTTTGTTTCAAAGGAGCTACATCAATAGAAGCTTCCTTAGTTGAATTTTCAACAACAATAACTGATTGATTTTCCATCTTAAAAATAGCAATAGATAATTTTGGTTTATCTGCTAATACAGTAGCTTCAATAGCATTATCACAAAGAATTGATATGATTGTAATAAAGTCGAGTGGACGCATATCTGTGAAGAAGACCCCCTCTTCAACCTCCACATGACATTGAATACCTTTATCAAAAGCCTCAGCCACTTTAGATGATAAAAGACTCTTAAGTGGCATATTGGTCACACGAGTTAATTTTGCCAAATCAAACTTTTGCTGCTTCAAATCTGATGCCGAATCTTTCAAGACACTATCATAAATCATCTTGATTTGATCGATGTCTTTCATCTGGATGGCTTCATTAAGCGAAATCATAACATTAGTATAGTCGTGACGGAAACTGCGTAGCGTTTCGTAAAGACTTTCGACCTGCTCAGAATACTTCTCTAAATCATCCAAGTGACGTCGATTTTCTTTTCTACGCTCATTTTCAAAGAATTCATCTGCATATTTATTAACCTTGTAAACAGCATAAAAAATAGCTACAAACCCCACTAAGGTTATCACATGTCCAGCATAGTACAAGGCAAAGAATCGCGAGGCCACGACGACAGAATAGTTCAAAATCACATAGCTAATCAAGATAAAGTTAGTGAAAAACATAATCCGACCAAATTTACGATCTCGCTCTAAAACCCTCAAATATTTAAAATCAATGTTAAGGAGCTTGGATAGAGCGACAAATGTTGGAATAATTAAAAGGTCAAAGAAAATGAAATAAAGATAACTTCTGTTTAGAAAATCCGATGTGATGCCGAACCCTGGCATCAGGAAGTAGGCATAACCATTAAAAATCAACAGATAGAGAACTAGAGGATAGAAGGCATAAAAAGCCAACATATTGGTGGTTCTCTCCTTACCATAGAAATAGGCATAGAAAAGAAGGTAGAACGGTGTCATAAAGGACAAACCGACATTATATGACATCCCCAGTATTCCCCCTATACATTCAACCAGGAACGCAATAGGAAGGATCATACGTGGTACCTTGACCAAGCTGGTCCTTTCGTAGATCCACTGTATGACAATGAAATGCAAAAGATATTCTAATGCAATTTGCAAATTGAGCATCATTTAATGGTTAGCCACCTCCTTCTAGTCATCTCTAAATATACGGCAAAAAGCCATAACACTATTCTATCACAATTCCTGATAATAGATGAGATAAAATTAAATAATTATATCGAATTTCAGAAAACTTTCAATAATGATTAGAGAAGAAGGGGAAAATCTAAGACCTAACGATTTTTCAAACGTTCCAAAAGTTCCTTTTTACGTGTCCGCGATAGGAGGCATGACTCGTTTTCCTCAAAGAAGACCATATTAGCTGTACGATCCACACTTGTCACATTATTCACATTGACAACAAAAGAGCGGTGTGTTTGGAAGAAAATATCATCCAATTTTGCTACTTCTGCAATTTTCCCATAGAATTCCACTAGGTTTGACTTGGTATGAGCGATTAACTTATGTGGTACAGGGGCTGTCTCAATGTATAAAATGTCATCATAAGGAATATTAACATCATTTTTATCCGTTTTAACAGTTAGACTCTGTGCCTTGGTTTCTTGCTCAACCTGTGAATAAGCAAAATCTAAAAGTTCTACCAAAGCTCTCTTAAGATCCACATCTTCCATAGATTTATCAACAAAGTCAAGAGCTTGAATCTTATAACGGAAGGTCAAGGGCATAAACTCCGAGTAAGCTGTAACAAAGGCAATTTGTGCTTTCAAGTCTTCCTTACGGATTTCAAGCCCAATATCTAGTCCCTGCTTAGTTTGATTTTTAAGGTCAATATCCAAAAGATAAACCATGGATTTACCCGAACCTCTATCAGCATCTAACAAGTCCTGACCCTGTTCATAAAAAGTAATCCCATCAACAACGGCCTTCGACTCCTCAACTGCTTCGTCCAATAAACGACCAACACGATGACGCTGCAAGGCATCATCTTCAAGGACGATAATAGAAAGCATCTTATTTCCCTCTTTCTTTCTAATATACTTTAATATACCTATCTAATATTTTATCATAATTAATCGGATAATATTCCTTTTTTCACAGCATAAAGTCTTTTTATCTCACCTAATTCCATTTATAAAACAATTGTTATCTCACCGTCACTTTATATTCATTTTTAGGTGTTATCATGAGAATTGTTTTTGTTTTAAATTAAAAAGGAGAAAGTTATGTTACATTCTTTTAAAACGCAAGGGACTAAGACAAAGACCTTGTTGACCCTTGCAACTGTCGGTATAATTAGCGCTTTTCTTGTAGGAAGTCCTCAGCATGCCTCTGCGGATCAAACCTATGTTTCAGATCCTAAACAGGCTCTGACTTTTTCCGAACTTGAAACAAGTACAACTGCAAATACCATCGCTCAAACAGGTGTTTCTACTGAAACACCTACTACTGTGACTACTATGTCACATACCTCTGTGGATGATCTTCATACACATGAAAATGACTATGAACAAACTCCCACAAACACTCCAACTTTTGAGGAATTGAAACAAAATAGTCAAACAGCTAGCAGTACTGCCGACAGCCAGACTGGAAGCAAAACCTATGAGACTAGAATTCCGACAAATACAGATAGCAATCATAAGGCTGTAGAAAACCATTCTGAACCAAAGACCGAAACTGTCGCTCAAGCACAAACCTGGTCAAAAGATGGTGCCACATGGGTTTCAACAGAAATTAATAATGGTAATGTTCATAAGATTCTATCTACTTATATTCCAAAACCATTAACACCTTCTACAAAGCCCACGACAACAGCAACACCAAAACCTAAACAATCAACTCCTGCTGTTAGTCAACCTAAAAAAGCGGCCACAGTCGCTAACAAACCTACTGCCCCTATAGTTCAACCTAAGAAACCAACGACTGTTGTAAACAAACCAACGACTTCTACAACGACACAGCCTAAGAAGCCAACAACGACTGTCACTAAACCGACAGCTCCTAAAGCTACTCCTATCCAACCTGCTAAACCAGTGGACCGAGTTGCTCAAGTATGGCAAAAGAATAACGAACTGGTAAAAGAGAATTACGACACTCCTCACTGGTCAAGTAAGGAAGCGACAGTTTTCATCAATGCTAAAAATCCTGAAATCGTGAATGCCTACAAACAAGCCATCACTTCTTGGAATAACACTGGTGCCTTTAATTTCTTGCTCACTAACGATAAACAAAAAGCCAACATCATTGCTGATGAACGTTATGAAGGTAATGTGGCAGCTCCTCTTGGAGTTACCTACTCTACTTACTACCTCCCAACTAAGCAATATAGTAATGCTACTGTTTACTTGAACACCTTCCATGTTCAAAATAATTATTACCAAAAGAACGGCGGGAAACTTCTTAACACTGCGCAACACGAATTAGGACACTCAATTGGACTTGAACACAACAGTGCCGTTGCCTCTGTAATGGAACCTAAAGGTGGTAAGACAAGTATCCAACCTGTTGATATTAACAATGTTAAGAAACTCTATAGCAAGATTTAAGTTCTTACACCATCACTACAAATACAAGCAGACCTATCAGGTTCTGCTTTTTTTATACAAGTGAGATGACCATTCAAGACCAGAAAATGACTGTTCATGATTTTTTCTTACATATTTTATTTTTTTGTAAGTTAACTCTCAATATTTTTGGTACAATAGATAATGTAAAGAGAGACCTAATGAGTTATAGATAAGTGTTTTATCATTTAAAACTTATTGTTCTCACAAATATTTTTTAAATAGTCTAGGAACCCTTCTTAACATTTATACCTATCTTCCCCAAACACTTTTCCCCATTCCTAGATTATCAGATCTCTCATAAGAAAAGCGTCTAGCTCACCCGGCTAGGCCTTTTTTCTTTTTCCATACTTTTGCTATAATAGAGTCATACCGTTTGAAAGGAACTCATAAAATGACTATAAATCAGCAACTTCTTTGCTACAAACGTTTACCAAACTGGACAGCTACAACACTTCCAGAAATGGTGACGCAAAAACACAATACTAAGGTAGGAACTTGGGCTAAATTGACCATTCTATCAGGATCTCTCCGCTTCTACGAATTAGATGAACAAGGACAGGTTACTGCAGAGCACCTTTTTACCCCCGAGACAGAGATTCCTTTTGTTGAACCACAAGCTTGGCATCGCATCGCTGCTGCATCAGATGATTTGGAATGCTATCTTTCTTTTTACTGTAAACCTGAGGACTACATGGCTAAAAAGTATGACACTAAGGCTCACTCCGAGGTTCTTGAAGCAGTCCAATCTGGCTATATCAAACCTGGTCGCACCCTCGACCTAGGCTGTGGTCACGGCCGTAACGCTCTTTATTTGGCATCTCTTGGGCATGATGTTACAGCCGTTGATGTTAATAACGAAGCTACACAACGCATCCAAATGATTGCAGATGAGGAAAATTACAATGTTAGAGCTGGCTACTACGATATCAATGCTGCTGCTCTTCCTGAGTCTGAGACCTTTGATTTCATCCTCTCAACAGTCGTCTTTATGTTCCTTGATCCCGATCAAATTCCGGCTATTATCAAGAATATGCAAGAGCGTACTGCTGTCGGTGGCTACAACCTAATTGTTTGTGCCATGGACACTGAGGAGCACCCTTGTACCATGCCTTTCCCATTTACGTTTGAAGAGGGTGAGTTGAAGAACTACTATAAAGACTGGGAGTTAGTCAAGTATAATGAAAATCTTGGTCACCTTCACCGTTTAGATGAGCATGGCAATCCCATCGCCCTTCAATTTGCGACCATGTTAGCCAAGAAGGTTAAATAAGAGCGAATGATTGTAAAAGAGCTGATCACAGTTTGACTTGTCTTCAAATTAAAAACTAGGAATCCAGCTAGATTCCTAGTTTTTAATTGTTTACAATATCTGCATACCCTGATTTAAGGTCTGCGTTTTCTGTTTCTTTGACATAATACACACCACCATTAGTAGTAGGTGAATAAAGAACAAAGGGAGTCCCATCTTTTTTAATGGTAAAGAAATAACGGTGAACAGAAACATTCTCCCATCTCTCGTATACCGAAACAATGGTATACTCCGAATTGCTATTACCATTTGCAGCATAAGTAGCATCCACAGTCTGGTTATGATCCGACATCCAACGGATAGGCAAGGAAGAGGCTTCATTGGTAATTTCTTTGTATCCTGGCTGATCCATCTGATTGCCCCAAGAAACCATCAAACTAGCAAGGCGACTAGCTTTGTCATTGGTCCAACGTGGATTTTCAGTAAAGGCTTCCTTAGCATGGTTAGCGTCAGGTGTATCAATACTTGCACTGCTAGATTCACTCGTCTTCGCATTTTCGATTGATGACGTACTTAACTTGGCATTAGCCTTATCTGTCGATGAGAATATCGAGCTAGCCACTGTGGCAGACGACTTAGTCTGTTTGACGTTCTTCATTGAACTAGAGACTAGAGTCAAGCCAATACCAACGACGATCGCTACTAGAGCCCCCAGAAGAATATAGATATAATTATAATTTTTCGAGATTCCAATAAGGCCAGACTGATAGGCTAATTGTAGTTCATCAGGTTTCGGTTTACGCCCTTGAACTTGCTCAAAACGACTTATCCATTCTGCTTCTGATAGCTTTCGCATAATTTTCCTCTTCTCTTTATCAATTATCTTCCATCCTATCATAGAACAGGGATGATGACAATAGTAGAGAGAACTTGAGGCTTACCTTCAACCTATTATCTATCCTTTATTTTCAAAATGACGACGAACAAGTCGATTATAGGAGGGTTGTTTCTCCAAAAGTTGAAATGCCAAGTTCAATCGTCATAAATCTTTTCTCCAGTGATTCTTTAATTTTTTATTGATAATTATCACTAATTAGTAATAATTATCAATAAAAAAGCCTAAGACTCTATTTTCCAAGAAAGGCTAATAGGGTTAGGCAGAAAAGGAGAACTAAAACACCCATGACCACTAGGAGACTAATCTTATAGCCTAGGGGATTTCTAGGATTTAAACTGGTTCCAAGGCCATTCCTACGGAGGACAAATAAGGGTTCTGAGGGAGATTGCTTAAGGTCGTAGACTAAGAGATACCTTAAGCAAAATAGAAAGAAGAGACTCATCCCTGGAAAAATAGCAAGGGGAAGAATAATTCCCTGTGACAGACTAGTCATGATGGTAAGAATGATTTGTATCAACAAGAGAGCCCAAAACATGTAATAAATGTACGATTGTTTTTTCATTAATATATACCTCTCAATCTAAGATAAGTATACTCCTCCTAGCTTCTCATATCAAACCCATAACTCGCCTGACACCTTATTTTCTGCTACAATAGAAAGGAAAGATTCAAAAAAGGAAACTGTACACATGAAATTAATTTCTTGGAATATTGATTCCCTAAACGCCGCTCTCACTAGTGATTCTGCACGCGCTCAATTATCACGTGCTGTTATCGACACTTTAGTCGCCGAAAATGCAGATATCATTGCTATTCAAGAGACAAAACTGTCTGCTAAAGGACCGACTAAAAAGCATTTGCAAATCTTGGAAGACTACTTCCCTGACTATGACAATACTTGGCGTTCATCTGTTGAACCTGCCCGTAAAGGTTATGCTGGAACCATGTTCTTGTATAAAAAAGAATTGACACCAGTCATTACTTATCCTGAAATCGGAGCACCTTCAACCATGGACTGTGAAGGGCGCATCATCACTCTTGAATTTGACAATTTCTTTGTGACACAGGTCTACACACCAAATGCTGGTGATGGCCTTAAACGTCTGCTTGAACGTCAAATCTGGGATGAAAAATATGCGGATTACCTAGCTGAATTGGACGCTCAGAAACCCGTTCTTGCGACTGGTGACTACAATGTTGCCCACAAGGAAATCGACTTGGCTAACCCTTCAAGTAATCGTCGTTCACCAGGATTTACTGATGAAGAGCGTGCTGGTTTCACTAACCTCCTTGCAAAAGGTTTCACAGATACCTACCGTCATCTCAATGGCGATGTTACAGGAGCCTACACATGGTGGGCCCAACGTAGTAAAACTTCTAAAATCAACAATACAGGCTGGAGAATCGACTACTGGTTGACTTCAAATCGTATTGCCGATAAGGTCACAAAATCAGACATGATTGACTCTGGGGATCGCCAAGACCACACACCTATTGTCTTAGAGATTGATTTATAAAGTATCTCTAGACATAAATCACAAAAAGAGTAGACCTGCTACTCTTTTACTATGCCCAATAATTAAGGAGAAATATGAAAACAAAACTTAACACCACTCAAAAACTTGTTCTGTCAGCTATAATGATGGCCCTTTATATCGCTATCCTCTTTGCTTCACAAGCCGTTTCCTTTGGTGCGGTTCAGATGCGTCTGGCCACTGCTTTATATGGATTGACTTATATCTTTCCATTTTTGGTATTCCCTATCAGCATAGCCAATGCTATTGGTAACTCTTTTGGCGGATTGGGATTAATTGACGTGGTCGGTGGCTTCTTTGCTAGCTTTTTAACAACCGGTAGCATCTACCTCATCCGTAAAGCTAAGTTATCTAGCTGGTTTATCATTCTTCCAATCCTACTCATTCCTGCCTTAGTGGTACCAATCTGGCTTAGCGCCTTACTCAAACTTCCTTATTTTGCTCTCGTTATTAATCTCCTCTTAGGACAATTAGTGCCTTCAATCTTGGGGGCTGTACTGGTACGAGAGTTAACTAAGCGAGGATACAAAGACTGACAGACAAAAATATCTCTGCAATGTGCAGAGATATTTTTTTAGTAATGATATGCTTTCTTGTAAGCTTCTCTTGGTGTCAGTTTATCACCAGAGATAAGCAAACGGTAGTCAACATTAGTAGGATCTTTCTGATAGTCATCAACCCAATCTTGATTCATTTCGAGATAAAGATTATAAGTTCCCAACTCAGTCGAAACAGTACCTACCTTGTAAAAATCTTTATAACGCTTTTGGTTATCCGTTTTTTTCAATTTTTCATATCGATAATAGGTTCTGGCAAAGTCAGTGAACTGGTATTCTTTCTTATCTTTTCCAGAACCAGTTGTGACTGCAATGGTGCCCTTGTTATTTGTTAAATGCAAATCATAATCATAGTCATTGTGACTATTCACTTGGAAGACACCTGAAGTGATATCACTGTCATCAGAGAATGTCTGAATATCAGCGAACTTAGCAGCTTGCCAAGAAGTAGGAACTCCTTCATATTCACTATCACTCTGTAGACCTAGAAGTGACCAATAATGACCGAGATAGAAGGTATTAGACTTCTCACGATCTGTCACCAGTTCACCTACCATCTTAAGGTTTTCAGCACCTAGACGGTAAGGGTTAGAAAGGTAACCAAAGACTGGGAAGAAGTAAATGATGACTGTAAAGGTCAAGAGAGTCTTCATATTAATCTTATTGATAGCCCAGAAGAAATAGGCAGCTGAGAACAAGAGAGCGTAAGCTGCACCATAGCTAAACTTATGCGCATGGGCAATCAAAAGCAAAATGAAGAAAATAGGTTGGATAGGACGAACCTTATGATAGATGATAGAGAAAACGTCCTCCTTGTCTTCCTCAGATTTGAAAATCAAGGACAAGACAATAGTCAAGAGTACAAAGAAGGCGCCAAACCCGAAACCAACATCATTTGGACGGAAGAAGTAAGCCAAGATGGACATGTCCATTACCAATAGCCAGACAGATGCAAATTTGACTATGTTGTTACCAAATTTTGCAGCTGTTTGACTTGGTGCCTTCAAAGGTACTTCGAAGGCTTGTGCAAGTGCTCTCTCTTTGGCCTGGCGTTCGGCCTCTATTGCCGCTTTCATTTCCTTAGTACGGCGTTCCTTTTGGAACAAATGGGCAACCTTGGTCGGTTCATCTTCCCTTGACTTGGTGATACTCAAAAAGAGTAAATATTGCATGGCAAAGATAAGAGCTGTGTTCCCACCGTATTCTAGGAAGGAACCATCCCAAATACTAGAAACAACTGCAAAAACGATATAACCTCCAATTGAGATTAAAACCGTCAAAAGTAAATGAATCCAACGAAAACGATAAGTGTATTTATCAGTTGTATCTCGTCTCAAAAACGTGTCACGTGGGTAAAGATACCAGATAACGAAGATAAGTTCAATGGCCTGAACTGCTGTTAGAAAACCAACATAGTTGAAGCCAAAAACGGCTGCTACCACATTGATGAGATAGGAAATAATAGCCAAAACTCGCAGACTGGTGCGCTTAGACAAGAGTCCAATACTCATCAGGGTGATAGTTGAGAAGGCAGAAAAACCAGCGCCCATCTTATTATCAAAGATAAACACATTGACAAAGGCAAAAATCAAGATTCCTAGAAGAGTTAAGACTTGTTTTTGCATTTCTTTTTTCTTTTCTTTCATATTTTCCTCCTTATGAAAATGATAACGCTTCCGTATTCCTATTTTAACACAATTATACTATTTTTGTCAGATTTGAAAAGACATTCGGATAATCGAATGCCTTTTTCATTAATTATCCATTGCTTCAATCTTGAGGAAAACAAAATCCCCATCAAAGCGTTGAATATACTTTTGGAAACCTAGTAAACTAAAGGTTTCAATCTCATAACGAACCTGATCAACACCCTCACTAGTGCTTTCCTCTAGCAATTTCAGTTTTGGAATATCGGACTCCAAAACATCACGGTAGAGACCTTTATACTCAAAGGTAATTCGAGCCCACTCATTCCCAGAAAGCATTGAGAAAGCCTGGTAACGCACCTGCTCATCTGTAATGAGACGGGCTTGTTGTTCTGGACTGAGCGTGAAGGCGACGTCATTTTCAGATTTATGAATGGTCTGAAAACGATCGACACGGAAATAACGGATTTCAGAGAACTGATAATCACAAGAAAAGTTATCATCCAGTTTGTAAGAAATACAGTAGAAATAATGGTTATCAAAAATGACTGAAATTGGAAAGACCTTATATTCCTCCACTTTTTCCCCTGGCTTACGGTAACTAAAAGACAAAGGACGTTGGTCCACAATGGCATCGAAAATGGCAGAAATAGCTGGTAAAAGTGACTTATCTTTATCCTGATAAATCTTAAGTTCTTGATAACTATCTAGTTCTAGCTCAGTCAATCGCTTGATACGTCTGCGCTCCTTGTCGTCTACAGCCCTCTCAACAAAGATGTTGATAATTTCTGCTACTTCATCCTTTCGAAGGGCACGACTCTCTAAAAGAATCTTAGATAGGATAACTGCCTGATTGTATTTAAGGTTACCATAGCCCTGTTCATACTGGGCATGATAGGAACCGTATTTTCTAGAATACTTAACCTTCATATTTGGACGTAACTCAGTCAAATTTTCCTTGAGTTCACTCACGTCCTATTTAAGTGTACGCTCACTTATGCCAAAGCGAGCTAGGTAGTCCGTTTTTGAAATGTCATTTCCCTTTTCCAATTCGGACATAAAATACAAGAGACGTTTGGTTTTTGATGCTGTCATTATAAAATCCCCCTTTATAATCAAACCTCTTATTACTAAAAAATTGCTGTTTAGTTATTCATTATCATAGATAGTCATCCCTAGTAGCGACGAGCCACAGAATTATAGCTCAAATAATAGTCCTTTTTCTTTTCGTTATACTCAAAAGATAGTCTTAACAATTGTGCTTTCTCAATAGGACTACTCTGATCAGTGTAATCAAGATCAACTGACTTATGTATGATTCCTGATGAATGGACGTTGATACTTCTCCATGCCCTTCTTGCCTGAGAATGTTCCCTCACTACCTCAGACAAGGATGTTACTGGACCCAGATAGTCTTGGTCTTTAGTACGTAAGCTATTTATCTGCTCTTCCGTCCAATTACTGCTATAATTATCAACCTCAGTGACGCCATCAAGGAGATACGTCGCTATTCCACCATCATAGACAAAGCGTCCCTTTTCGTCCTTCACAAAAGAGAGATCACTATACTCATTGCTATCTCCACGGTCATATCTCACCTTGAGACCACTAGACTCCATCTCGACATAATTACCCTTACCATGACTTTTAATAATCGAACGTAAGGTATCCGCCTTGGGTTTCAGATTTTCAAAATCTTCTTCCGTCCAGTTATAATCGCAGACTCATCTTCGTAGTCTTTGGGATCATCGCTATCAGGTTTATCCTCATCAAAATCTGACTGAGACACCTGCTGAATCAACCTGTATTTTTTCATAGCCCCTCGATAGACAGAACCACCTAAAGTGGCAAAGAAGGATAGTCCAATCAAGCCAACGACGATAGCGGCGAAGAGAAATTTACCTAGCTTCTGTCCCATTCTAAAGAGAATGATAGCAAGGACAAAACATGCCACAATTACAGCCAGATACACAATTATCGGCTTATACTTCCAAGATAACAAGACCGAGCCCCAGCTCACACTTAAGAGTATCAGTGGTAGAGCAAGAGTCAAAAAGAAATGCCGCTTCTCAGCTTTTTCCTCCTGAAAAGCAGATTCAAACTCTGGCCCTTTATTACGAAAAGCCGACTCGAAAGCCTGATCACCATTCTTTAGATGATCATCACTTAAATAATGTTCATTCTCTTTATTAAACCTCTACTCCTCTAAATATTCTATATAACAATTTCCCAGTTTTTTCTATTGTAACAAATGAAAGCGTCATTTTCTACAAATATACTTAAAAAGCAACCTATCTTAGGTTGCTTAAAGGTTTAACATTAGTCATTCTCAATTTTTTCAGCTTCTGTACTGAATTTTTGTGCAATGGCTTCAAGAGCTAATTCATCTGTATCTGGAAGAGTGATGGCATCATCAGAAATCTCATCAATATTTGCATAAAATTCAATATGATTCTTCAGATTTTGGAGATGAATTGGTGCATCACCACCGTATTCGCCATCGAGGTTAATCATCATACGATCATCACTTAAAGGCTCAATATACAGCGAGCTCGTTTTGATATAGGAAATTCTCTTGTCATAGATATGTTTACCACCTTGGAGAATTTGACGAATGAGGTCAACCAATTCAAAGAGGTTAGCTGTCTTAACCATGATTAGAGTAAATTTACCATCATCCAGTTTAGCATCTGGGGCAATCGTTTCAAAGCCACCAACTGAATTGGTCAAGGCAACGAAAATCATGGAAAGGCCACCTTCAAAGACACCCTCATCATGCGTAATACGAACAGGAACCTTCTTAACTTGTGGTAGCAACTCTGCCCCCTTAACAAGGTAGGCCAAATAACCAAGTACTGTCTTTAAGCGACTAGGTACACTATAGGTTAGTTCCGTAAAGGAACCAGCAGCCGCAATATTGATGAAGTATTTGTCATCATAGGCACGGCCAATATCCATCTGAAGGGTCTGATTTTTAGCGATAACCTTGGCTGCTTCAACAGGATTACCTCTTGGAATCTTCAAGGCGCGTGCAAAGTCATTTGTCGTTCCTGTTGGAATAACCGCCATTTGTGGGCGTTTTTTAAGCGGGGCAATCCCAGAAACAACCTCATTGATTGTACCATCGCCACCAGCAGCAATAACTAAGTCAAAGCCTGCTTTGGCCGCACGAGTGGCCTCATTTTTTGCTGAGTTCTCATCTGGTGTTGTTTGAAAGGCTGATGCTTCAAAGCCAGCACCTTCCAGAATATCCAAGACCTCGGCAACATTTTTTTTCATAATTTCTTGTCCAGATGTTGGATTATAAATTAAGCGGGCACGTTTTTGTTTCATATTGAACTCCTATAAATCTAGCAACCAAGCCTCATCTTTTACTTCAATTCCTAGGCTTTGTGCTTTTTCCAACTTACTTCCGGCATCACTACCAGCAACTACTAAATCTGTTTTCTTAGAGACAGAACCTGTCACCTTAGCACCCAGAGCTTCTAGTTTTGCCTTTGCTTCACTACGTTTAAGATGCTCCAATTTTCCTGTCAAAACAACTGTCTTACCAGATAAGATAGCATCATCTGCCACCTTTTGTCCAAGATAGGACAAATTAACGCCATAGGATTCCAGTTCTTTCATAAGAACTTGAGCCTCCTCCTTAGCAAAATAGCGCTGGATGGACTTGGCAATAACCTCTCCTAAACCATCTACAGCAGCAATAGCCTCGACATCTGCACTGGCTAACTCTTGTATACTGCCAAAAGCTTCTAGCAACTGCTTACTAACTTTGGCGCCAACATGACGAATGCCCAAACCATAGAGCAATTTCTCTGCAGAATTTTCTTTTGATGCTTGAATGGCTGCGTAAAGTTTTTCAGCCGACTTTTCCTTGAAACCTTCCAATTGAAGGAAATCCTGACTGTTCAAGCCATAGATATCAGCCACATCTTTAACCAATTCAGCTTTAAAGAGCTTTTCAACCACTGAAGGTCCCATACCTGCGATGTTCATGGCATCTCGAGAGGCAAAATGAATCAGACCTTCCTTAATCTGAGCAGGGCAAGAAGGATTGATACAACGTAGGGCAACTTCATCTTCAAAATGTAAAAGACCACTGCCACAAGATGGACATTGAGTCGGTACTTCCATCGGCTCCTGTGTCGTACGCTTACTCTCTACTACACGAAGTACAGCAGGGATAATATCACCAGCTTTGTAGACAATTACGGTATCACCGATACGAATGTCTTTTTCGGCAATGTAATCTACATTATGAAGGGTGGCCCGACTAACCGTTGTCCCCGCTAATTGCACTGGAGTCAAATTAGCAGTCGGCGTTACTACACCCGTACGACCTACCTGCCAGTCCACTGAGAGAAGCTCTGCTTCCTTTTCCTCAGCCGGGAATTTATAAGCAATAGCCCAACGTGGCGCCTTAACTGTAAAACCGAGTTCTTCTTGCATAGCCAAACTATTGACTTTGATGACAACACCATCAATGTCATAGGCCAAGTGATCACGATCTTCTCCAACAGCTTGAATAAAGTCCCAAATCTCATCCATCGATGATGTGACAATGCGTCGTGGATTAACAGAGAAACCGAGTTCTGCCACTTCATTTAAGACATCATTTTGTGTTAGACGCTCCGTTGGACTAGCTTCCTGATAAAGGAAAGTCGCCAAACGACGCTCTGCAACCACTTTGGTATCTAATTGACGAAGAGTTCCTGCTGCAGCATTACGTGGATTGGCAAATTCGGCCTCACCATTTTCCTGGCGTTGGATGTTGATGCGTTCAAACTCAGCCCGTGGCAGGTAACACTCCCCACGCACCGTAATATTAAGAGGTTGGTCCAACTTCAGAGGAATATCTGAGATACGCTTGACATTTTCAGTGATATTCTCACCTACAGAACCATCACCACGTGTCGCACCTACCTGAAGAATACCATCCACATAGGTCAACGAGATAGAGAGCCCATCGATTTTGAGTTCAGCCATATAATCAGCATTAGGAAATTCGTCCTTAACCCTCTTATCAAAGGCATCTAACTCTTCTCGTGAAAAAGCATCCTGCAAACTATAAAGCGGATACTCATGTTGATATTTTTCAAAACCATCAAGTACCAGCCCTCCCACACGATGTGTTGGACTATCTGCTTGAACAAGTTCTGGATGTTCAGCTTCCAAAGCTACAAGCTCACGATAAAGCTTATCATACTCGGCATCTGACACTGATGGATTATCTTCCGTATAATACTCTTTTGCATACTGGTTAAGTTTAACAACCAGCTCTTTCATTCGTTTTTCCATAGGAACATTTTAACATAAAAGCAGAAAAAAACGCCTTTACAGACGTTAATTTAGGAAACAAAATCAATAACTTTGGCCAATTTCTTAATAAGAATTGCACCAACTAAGAGAGAAGCCAATTCTCCCATAGCAACAGTGAACCAAGTTGCCCAAAATGGTGCTTGAGTCACTAAGGTCAACTCAGCCGCAATTGTCACCATGAAGAATGAGAAGTAAAAGGCAAAGTAAACATGAGCCTTGTCAAAAAGTCCACCTAAAATATCTTGGTTCTTAAATCGGTCGAAGAAATAAACACCTGAACCGACAAAGACCAGTGTCGAGAGACTTCCGGCAACCACATCAATCATGTTAAAGCTAAAGAAATTAGCAATCACACAGCCCAAAGTCACGGCAATGATATACTTGCGATTATAAAATCCTAAAAGATTGAACATTTCTGCAATTCGGAACTGGTAGGGACCATACGAAATTAAGTTAAAAGGTGGCACAACAGTCAAGACTACATAAAGAGCTGCCACAATAGCAATATGTGTTAAATCACGAACAGTTTGTTTTTTCATTTTTCCTCCATAATCATTATCTTTTTATTATCTACAAAGGATAATATTCCCGTCAAAAGAGCCTGGATCTCACCAAGCTCTCTTTATCATCTAGGAATCATCCTCATCTTTTTTGTGTTTTTTGCTGTCACTACCATCTCCAGAAAAGCTCTGAATAATAGTAATCACATCTCCTCTTCTACTTTTCAGTTCACCTTGTCTAAGCTCTTGATAGGTCGCATTAAAGACGGCCCCCAAAATCAAAATCCTGGCCAAGAAGATGAACCAAAGCATGAAGACGAAAATCATAATGGATCCAAATAACTTGATATCAACTAATCGACTCAAGGTACGAATCACATAAGTTCCAAACAAGTTGCTTAAATAGCCAATCACCAAAGTCGTAAAGATGGTCCCTGGCATGATGTAGCGGATTTTTCGAATCTTCACATTCGGAAGCACAAAATAAAGCACCATCATTCCCAGAAAGACAACTGCAATACTCAGAGGCTGGATACTATTTAAAATAAACTGAGTCATCTTGGAACCAATAGGATAGGTCTGTGTAATAACTCTAAGGACCGACTGAATAATCGTAGACAGCATTAGTGCAAAGGTGAGCAGGAACAAGATGACCAGACTCATGAAACCACCAACAATGTGACTAATAAAGACATCACGGTGTTCTGAAGCACCATATACCTTGTTAATCGCCTTTTGAAGCGAAGACAAGGACTTAATCATTGTCCAGAATCCCGTCAAAGAGGCAACTCCCAACAACTGTCCAGAAGGTGTCGAGAAGATATCCTGAACAACGTTGGCTGCAGGTGCATAAAACTGCTTAGGAAGGTGCTCATTCATAAACTTCAAGAGATCAGTCGTATCAATATTCAGATAGGGAAAGACATTTGCCGCAATGACAATAAGCGGAAAAACCGTCAAAATGAGGTAGTAAGCCACTGCGATAGTTGAAATATCTATCTCTGCACTACGATAATGCATAAGATAAACCTGCAAAGGGCGCCATTGGAGTTTATCCAATAGACGGGCCATTAAGCCTTGTCGTTTCATATTAGTAAGTTCTTTCTTCGCCTTGAGAAGTCAAAATTACTGGACCATCCTTAGTAATAACAAATTGGTGTTCATATTGACAAGAAAGTCCACCGTCGAGAGTTTTGTGAGCCCAACCCGTTTCAAGGTCAGTATCGATTTCCCAAGTACCAGTGTTAATCATTGGCTCGATAGTCAAAACCATTCCTTCTTTGAGACGGAGACCTCGTCCAGCCACCCCATAGTTTGGCACCATTGGTTCTTCGTGCATTGTTGGCCCAACTCCGTGTCCAACCAAATCACGAACAACACCGTAACCACGACTTTCAGCGTATTCTTGGATAGCTGCACCGATATCACCGATACGGTTGCCGACTACCGCTTGTTCAATGCCAAGGTACATAGCCTCACGTGTTACTTCCATAAGTTTTTTAACTTCGTCAGATGGCGTTCCAATCGCATAAGCCCAACATGAGTCAGCCAAACCGCCAGAATATGATTCCGTGTATTTTTTAACCTGAGCAACATTGTCAAAATCCAATTTTGACACATCAAGGACTGACTTATCGATAGGTTCTGACAGGACCATATCAACCTTCAAGAGGTCACCATCTTTCAAAATATAGTGACGTGGAAAGGCATGTGCCACTTCGTCATTAAGGCCACAGCATGTCGCATAAGGGTAATCCATAATGCTTCCCTCAACCCCAATCTGAAGGGGAAGGACATTCTCTTCTTTACAACGACGACGCACATACTCTTCCACTTCCCACATGTCTACTCCTGGTTTCAAGAGGTCACGTAGACCAATATGAATGCTAGCAAGAAAATCCCCTGCCCTATCCATTGCTTCAATTTCACGTGCTGATTTTAAAGTAATCATTGTTTTCTCCGTTTTCTTTATATCTTTTATTTTTAGTTACTAAGTTTTCTTAACCACAACGACTGATTTGCAGACGGTATGATTTCCGTGAGTAACCATAAGGTCCAGATGGGCTCTACGTCTGGTTTCAGCGATAATACTTGGTGTAATCGTCACCTTGTCATCGATCTGAGCTGCCTGAAGAAAGTAAAACATCATCTCTTCAATCACAAGACCATTTTGTTCCTGCTTTTCCATAATACGATAGACAACCTCTTTAACCATCTCTGCAAGAACACCCTGAGTGAGGTTTCCAGAATTGTCAATCATAGTGGGCTCGACTTCAAAGCTGAAAGCATGCTTGTCCTGGTTTAGATTAGCTATCATTTGATCGCTAAAGGTGTGCAAGTTGCCACGATTATTGTCCTGAAGTTCTTCCAAAACCTGACGACGGGTGATAACACCTAGATAGTGTTTCTCTTCATCCACAACAGGAATGATATCAAAGTCTTCAAAAATCATCTTTTGGGCCACAGTTGCCAGACTAGTCTCAAGTCGTGTCACCGTCGGCTTGGTCATTATTGCCTTGAGCATGGTCGTCGGTTGCTGATTAGACACATCTCGCATGGTCACAATCCCAATCACTTTTTCAGACTCAGATAGAATTGGAAAACGCACCAAGTTCGTCCGTTTCACCAAATTCTGAAAATCCCTGACTGTCATTTCTGGAGTCATGTAGTTGTAGTCTTCTCGTCTGGTATAGACTTGAGCTACAGTCTTGATGTCTGTTTTGATACGGACATTCGAAAGTGCCTGGTTAATCATGGTTGCCACGGTAAAAGTATCGTAAGTTGTTACCATGACTGGAAATTGCTTCAAACGTGAAAGCTCTTTAACCCTATCGGAAACCTGAAATCCCCCCGTCACTAGAATAGCATTATTGTGTTCTAGGGCAAGCAATTGAATATCCTCACGGTCCCCAACAATAAGAAGATCTCCTTTGGTTAGATAACGGGTGATATTCTCAATAGTCATGGCTCCGATATAGAACTTACTGAAGACACGTTCCAGACCTTCATGACCAGATATAACCTCAGACTCTGTAATCTCCGCAATCTCCGCAAAGGTCAGCCTATCAAGGCGAACCTGGACTTTCTTTTCAATTCGAACCGTCCCACTCCGAGGACGTGTCTCAACCAACCCTCGATTTTCAGCTTCTTTAATTGCTCGATAGGCAGTTCCATCAGAAACCTGTAAGTGATTCGAAATACTACGCACACTAACACGCTTACCGATAGGTAAGGCCTCTAGATAATCTAGAATTTCTTGATGTTTACTCACAGTTCTCCTCCTTCTCAAAGCGGAGATAATCACGCATGGTACGGGTGTATCGGTCTGCTCCCTTAAAGCGGGACACAAGTTTAAAGCCAGACTTCTCTGCTACACGAATCGATGCCTTATTTTCCAAGTGGGCAATAAGAATAATACGATCCATTCCCACAGCTGTCAAAGCCAAATTTGACAGACAAGTAACTGCCTCTGTCATTAAGCCTCTACCCCAGTATGAGGCATTCAAAAAATAGCCAAGCTCTGCAGTCCGTTTCTGGACATCTATCTTTTCAAAACGAACGACGCCAATCATCTTTTCTAACTCTTTATCTACAATAGCCCATACACCTAGAGGCTCCTTCATGAAGTAATGAACCAAAAGGCAATCCGTTTCATGCTGTGTTTGAGTGGCAGGAAAGAAAAATTGTAGATTCTTAGGATTTGATACAATTTCGTGTAAATCAAAACGATCCAAAAAGATGAGTGGTCTAAAAGAAAGGCGCTCCGACTCAAAGAAGGCAAAAGCACCCAGACTAGTCCAAATATCCATGATAGTATTATAACACAGTTTTAGAAATGGAAAAAGGCTCAACCACTAGGGGTTGAACCTTAGACTTAATCTTCAATCAAACGAATATCTGCACCAAGGTCAGAAAGTTTCTCAATGATATTTGAATACCCACGAAGGATAAACTCAATATGGGTAATTTCAGTTTGCCCTTCTGCCATAAGACCTGCCGTAACAAGCGCAGCACCTGCACGCAAATCACTGGCTTTTACTGGCGCACCTGAGAGTTGCGTTGGACCATTGTAAACAATTTGTCCACCGAGTACCTGAATATCAGCACCCATACGAGCCAATTCAGGAACGTGGTTCACACGCTTCTCATAAATCGTATCAATAATTTTTCCTCGACCACTTGCTTTCAACAACAATGGTGTCATCGGTTGTTGTAAGTCCGTCGCAAAACCTGGATAAGGTGATGTCTTAATATCAACAGGTTTTAAATCACCTTGCTCTTCAACAAAGATGGCATCTTCTTCAACTGTCATACGAACACCCATTGCTTCAAGTTTAGCGATAAAACTTTCAAGGTGTTCATAAAGAACATTTTTAACCTTAATTCCCTTACCGATAGCCGCGGCCATAGCAATGTAGGAACCCGCTTCAATACGGTCTGGAATAACCTGATGACGAGTGCCATGTAAGCTCTCTACACCTTCAATCGTGATGACTTCTGTACCAGCGCCACGAACACGTGCGCCCATATTGTTAAGAAGAGTTGCTACATCAATAATCTCAGGTTCACGCGCCGCATTTTCAATGACCGTACGACCGTCAGCCTTAGCCGCTGCCAACATGGTATTGATAGTCGCTCCAACACTGACCGTATCCATGTAGATATGAGCACCCTTAATGCGTTGACCAGCATCAGTCGCAATACGCATAGATTCGTCTTCATAGGAAATGCTAGCACCCATCGCTTCAAAAGCCTTAAGGTGAAGGTCAATAGGACGTGGTCCCAAATCACAACCACCAGGCAAACCTACGGTTGCTTGACCGTAACGTCCAAGCAAGCTACCGTAGAAATAGTAAGAAGCACGAAGACTGTTAATCTTACCAAATGGCATTGGCATATCCTTAACGCCTCGTGGGTCAATTTCGAGTGTTTCTCCATCACGCTTAACAGAACCACCCATTACTTCTATAATTTCAATTAGGTTATCGACGTCGCTGATTGCTGGGACCCCGTCAAGAGTAACCACTCCATCAGATAAAATGATGGCTGGAATCAATGCAACAACTGAATTTTTAGCACCTGATACTGTAACTTCTCCCTGAAGTTTCTTACCACCATTGATGATAATTTTACGCATACTGTTCAATCTTTCTTATACTGGAATATTAGCTTTTACATTCTACCATAGATTGAGGTGCATGACAAATTAAGAACTCTAACAATTATCGGACAGTTTCACTTGACCATTTAAACCAGCCTTTAAAACGGATGGCTCCGTCTTTATCTGTTCGTAAAATTTTAATGTGGCGTTGCTTAAAACGTTCTATTGTTTCATCATTTGGATGTTTATAACGATTGTTCTCACCAGCTGAAACAAGTGCAAGGGAGGGGTGCAGCTGGTCCAAAAAAGCTTCAGACGAAGAACCTTTTGAACCGTGGTGTCCAGCTTTGAGGACGCTTGCCCTTAAAGTTGGATAGCTAGCCATCAGTTCCTCCTCTCCTTCTTTTTCCAAATCACCGGTAAACAGAAAACTGCTTCCTAATAGCTTTCCGTAAAGAACTATCGAATCATTGTTACCACCATCACCAATTTTATTGGGATAAAGAACCTGTAGATTGCTTCCCATCATAGGTAATTTGTCGCCAGCCTTTAGAGTGTGAACTGGGCATTTTATAGTCCGAAGTCTTTTAACAAAGCTAGACTTAGTCAAAGCCCCCTGACTGACACAGATTTCCTTAATCTTAAAAAACTTGGCCACTTCTTCCAAATCACCAATATGGTCTGTGTCCGTATGCGTCAGGACCAGATAATCAATTTGAGACACTCCTCTAGCCTCTAGATAGGGAATCAAGGTTTTCTCCGCATTGCTCGTCTGGCTAGACTCTTGCCATTTTTCCTTAGTCCCAAACGTCACCCTGCCACCCACATCAATTAGGATAGTCTCGCCTTTCATACTCCTCAGGAAAATACTATCTCCCTGACCCACGTCAACCACAGTCACCTCATTGGTTAAAGGATGTTTGACCCAGACCATCAAAAGTCCAAAAATCATCAAAAGGCAAATCCTAAACTTAGGCTTTTTCCAAAAATCAAAGAGCAAAATCAATACAGCTATCGTCAAGCCAAACTGAAACAAACTAGGTTTCCCTAAAATCAAAGGTTGACCTATCCAGGATTGTATCCAAGTCAAAAAGGACTCCATCCATTCAAAAAGTGGGTTGATTTGAGAAAAGATTACCAGTCCTGAGAGGGCAAAGAATACTGTCAATACAGGCAAGAGAAAGCTATCAAATACAATGGAAAAAATCGCTGTTAGAATTAAACTAACTGGTTGAAAAGTCCCATAATAGTAGGTTAAAAAGGGTAAAATCCCAAGACTCAATACCAAACTCGTATAGATTGATTTCTTTAAAGATGACAAGTCCTCAAAATCAAACAAACACAACAAGAAGGCATAGGAACAACTTAATACACCTCCCACTGTTAAGAGAAAATGAGGTAACAAGAGAAACAATAGAAGCAAGGTTATTCCCATATTGTCCAGTTTTTTAATACCAAACTCAGACAGCAAACTTTGAACCAAGGAACGTAGGACTGAAGCTGTCCATCCTGTCATTAGGCCATAACATAAGGAAAAAGGCAGCAAGACGATAAATAGGTAATCTTTAGGAAGGCCCAAGCGTAGAAGTCCGTAGCGAAACCATCCCAGAAAAAAGCCCACTTGCATCCCCGAAAGTGCGAATAGATGAATAATACCTAAACTTGTGTAAAGCTGGCTCTGCTCATCGAACTCCTTATCCAAATACCCAAAGAGCAGGCCTGTCATATAGTGTCTCATAGGACTAGGAAAGTGCGTCTGGATATGAACCAAAGCCCTCCTCCTCAGTTGATGGAAAAAAGCTAGGGGAGATAGAGGTTTTTGAGGTACTACTTGGTCCAAGCGCTCAATCTGAGCGATTCGATAAATACCTTGACTGGCTAGATAAGACTGATAATTAAACCCTTGAAAATTACGTTGACCAGTTGCTTGGGTTAACGTAATTTTCCCTTTTAATACTAGCGTTTGACTAGTAGTCTTGAAAAAATGCTGCTCCTTCTCAGATTTGAGTCGGTAAAAGACCTGATAGGTTTGTCCCTTTGCCTTACCCATAGCTGATAATTGCTCACCATTAACCGATAGCGTATCAGCAACCAGAGTCACCTGATTGATTTCAACAGGAGCTTGTTTATCTTGTATAGTAGCTCTGTGGTGCAAGAATAAAAAGTAGACCAAAAAGAAACTACCTACAAGTCCCACCAACTTTAGGGCTGCCTTATTCTTCCAATGATGCTTCAAAAAACAGACCATAAGAAAGACAAAAGCACCAATAGCATAAACATTAGTGACAAAAATCGTAAAATAAAGGGCCGCTATTAAAAGAGCCAAGGAAAAAAGACTGATTGGCGCTTTTTTAAGCCACATAGATGGACTCTCTGATTTTATCTAACGTTTTATCACCAATTCCTGAAACATTTTTCAGGTCATCTACGGACTGAAAGCCGCCATGACTTTCGCGATAGGCGATGATATCCTCTGCTCGCTTAGCTCCAATTCCAGAAATGGTTTGCAATTCCTCTGCAGTCGCTGTATTTAAATTAATTTTCCCATCCTTAGCATTAGTTTGCCCTCCTTTGTCAGACACCTGACTAGTTCCTGATTGACCAAGGACAGAAAGGTTTTCATCCTTAGTTGCCACATAGATAACCTCTTCGTCTGACAAGCTTGCGGCTAAATTAACACTCTTAGCATCCGCATCCTCGGTCATTCCCCCAGCGGCTTTGATGGCGTCAGTCACCCTAGCGCTTGCTTTTAAGGTATAAACACCTGGATTGGCCACAGCCCCCTTAACATCCACTGTTACTTTTGACTTATCCTTTTCACTTTCTTCAGTCTTTGACTGAGAAGACACTTCAGTAAGTGATTTTGACCCTTGTTTGGATGAGGAGGTTGGCAATGTTGTCACATCTGTATAAGACGTCTCCGCCTCCATGCTGTTGCCGGCACCACAAGTCATCCATAGAAAGAAGCACAAAATCACCATCAGTACAGCGATGACACTCACAAACAGACGATTATCTTTGACATAGGCTAGAATCTTTTCCTTCACGCTATTCTCCTTAATTGATATATTTTCTTTCTTATTCGTAAAAAATTTTAAAAATAAATCAAAAAGTAAAAAACTCCATCAGATCTATGTCTGATAGAGTTTTTAGCTTATTTCTGAGTTTCTTTGGCACGGTGTTTTTCAGGATTCCAAACAAAGCTAGCTACATATGAGAAAACCATGGTCAAAAGTACCGCAATGATAGCCACAATACCGAGGGGTACTCGGTAAATATAAGTCAAAGGATTGGGTTTCTTGCCTGTTTGATAGCTCAAAGCTTCCTCATCAAGGCGATCAAATTCAGACTGGATACGACGAGCAACCTCTTGGATATTTTCGTCATTCAAACGCTTCAAATCTGAAATATCAATGGGATTACCATAGTTCATATCCACACGTTCACCTGTCAAGAGTCCCTTGAGTTCACGAGGTCCTTGATAGACAACCGGCATAATCTTAACCTTAGCCATCTTAGCGATAACTGCAACCCCACCCTTAACATCAGATGAATGGCGGCTACCACTTGGGAACATAATCAAACTACGGTTACTCTTCTTAAGCATGTTAACAGGGTACTTGATAGCTTCTTGACCAGGATTTTCACGGTCAATTGGGAAGGCTCCGCACATACGGATCCACCAACCAAAGATACGACTCTTGAAGAGTTCTTTCTTAGCCATGAAAATAAACTGCTTAGGACGAGCTGAAAAAGCCATATAAACAGGGTCCCACCAAGTTCGGTGCGGAGCAACCAAGATATAGTTTTCGTCCTTGTTCAATAATTTATCGCGATTGTGGTAATGGGCATTCCCATTGATAATCCATAGAAGGAAGACAACAAGCCCACGTAAATAAGCGTAAAACACGTTTTTACCTCTTTTTCTACAAGTTTTTTTCTATTATACCAAAAAAAGGAGCGCTTTTTTCATCGAATTTCTTTGTAAACTATTGAAAATGGTGTGGCACTTTCTAATAGTTTGAGCTATAATGTAACTATGAAAAAAAGTATTGAGATTATAGGGAAAAATAGAAAGGCACTTAATCTTTGCCTTATTATTGCAAACTTGGCTGTTCTGGCTATCCTAGGCTTTGTCCTATTCCAGCACCAAAACTCTAAGGTTAATCGTATGGTTAAGACACCAAAAAACGAACAAGTGTCTAAGGGTTCAAGTAGCTCTTCAAAAGAAGCTAAAAAAGAGGATAAAACACAACTCAAAAAAGGAAGCAACCACAGCATTGAGGCGTCTGACTACGCCTATGATGTCACTGCCGTTAATAACACTATCCGAGGAAAATCAGATGATGTTAAGGGTAAGGTAGTCTTTTTAACCTTTGATGATGGGATTGATCCCACTTTGACACCACAAGTCATGGATATCCTGAAAGAGTATGGCGTTCACGCAACCTTCTTCCACATCGGCTATACCATCACCCCTGAAAATGGGGACATCCTCAAACGCCAAATTACTGAAGGACATGCCATTGCCAACCACAGTCTTAGCCATAATTTCAATCTGCTTTATCCTGGGCGCGTTCCAAATCAAAGTCAAATTGTTTCTGAGGTTAACCAAACCAATGCCAATTTCCAAGCTATCTTAGGCAAGGACTTCAAGACAAGAATTTTCCGTTATCCTGGTGGTCATATGTCATGGCAAGGTCTAGAAAGTACTGACCATGCTCTCGCCAATGAAGGTATCCAGTGGATTGACTGGAACATGCTCTGTGGAGATGCAGAACCACTCTCTGTTCGTCCAACCACATCTGAAAGCATGATGGCTTATATGGACGGTTCACAGAAATATTTCCCTGAAACTACTGTTAAAGTTGTACTAATGCACGATACAGCTGGTAAGGAGCTGACTGTTCAGACCCTTCCACAAATTATCGAATATTTCAAAAATCAAGGATATACCTTCGGTGTCCTAGAGTAATCACTCGCAACAGTTCCTTTGGGAGCTGTTTTTTGTTACAATAAAAACTATGACAAATCCAATTTTAAAAGATGGAGAACGCATTGACCAGCTCTTCTCCACAGATGTGAAAATCATTCAAAATAAGGAGGTCTTCAGCTACTCTATTGATAGCGTCCTCCTCTCTCGGTTTCCAAAAATTCCAAAGAAGGGATTAATCGTCGACCTCTGTTCGGGAAATGGTGCCGTTGGCCTCTTTGCCAGCACACGCACCGAGGCACCGATTACCTTGGTTGAATTGCAAGAACGTCTGGCTGATATGGCCAAGCGTTCCGTCACCCTCAACCAGCTAGAGAATCAGGTGACTGTTGTCAATGACGACCTGAAAAATTTGCTTGACCATGCGCCGCGATCTCAAGTAGACCTTATTCTTTGTAATCCTCCCTACTTTAAGGCGACAGAAACGTCTAAGAAGAATCTGTCAGAGCACTACCTCTTGGCCCGTCACGAAATCACGACTAATTTGGAAGAAATTTGCAAGGTCGCTCGTCATGCCCTCAAATCTAATGGACGCATTGCTATGGTACATCGTCCTGACCGCTTTTTGGATATCATTGACACCATGCGCCAGTACAATCTAGCACCTAAACGCATCCAGTTTATCTACCCTAAGATGGGACGTGAGGCAAATATGCTCCTGATTGAAGCCATTAAAGACGGCTCGACAGATGGACTGAAAATTCTCCCTCCCCTCTTTGTTCACAAGGAAAATGGCGACTATACCGACGAAATTTTTGAGATTTACTTTGGAAAAAAAGCTGAGAGTGAGTCCTAAACGATGGCAGAAAAGGATAGCAAGGCCTACATGTATGTGGTTGAGTGTGCTGATGGCACCCTCTATACAGGCTACACCACAGATGTCGAACGCCGCCTCAAAACTCATAATTCAGGCAAGGGTGCTAAGTATACCAGAGCTCGCCTACCAGTTAAACTCCTCTATTCAGAAGCTTTCGCCAGCAAACCAGAGGCCATGAGCGCCGAAGCACTCTTTAAGAAAAAAAGCCGAGAGAAAAAATTGGCCTATATCAAAGAACACACGGAAAAATAACCGTGTGTTTTTTGGTATAGGAAAAATCATCATGCTGTCACTTCTACTATTGCTCACCACATTACTGAAGAATTAATAATCAAATAGAAATTCTATTAGTGAATCACATATTTTAACAGGTTCTAAACCAACTGCTGACTGAAAAATCTGACCTTTTTCATTTTGCCAAACCACTATTGTATCAATTCCTGTATCTTCAATCACATAAAGATTATGTGGAATTAATGGATTTTCTCGCCATAATTCTTTAGTTATATATACAACATTTGTTCTATCATCTCCAATTAATCCTGTCAATTCATGACCATCGTAAGCCAAAATACCAAAATGTTCTAGATAATCAATGTAATCTAAAGAAAATGTTAGTTCCAGCATTTTCGACGCTTCCTTAACCTTATCTATTGATACACCTTGCCCATGAATCACTTCACTGTTATTTTTTAATATTTCAATTAAATTACTCGACATTATACAGACCCTTTATAGATTTCTCCTATGGCTTTCCAAATAGATTTTTTCTCACTCTTCCATTTATTATCTTCAAGAGATTTATGCACTCCCTTTTCTATTTTAGAATTGTGAAGTATTTTATTATTCTCTCCTAATCGATGTTGTTCTCTAGTTAATATCGCTAAAGGTGAATTTGTACTTTGACCAATATGATGTAATTCAAACGGAGTACCAGTTTTATCTACAGGGGAAGCCCCCTTCAATATTCTCTCAAGATTAGTTACCGTTTTTCCACCTAACTTACTCTTAATTGTTAAATCTATCGGTTGTGCAAGTATAATTCGACCGTTAATCACCTGTACTTTTAATCCTGCTGCTTCGTAAAGTTTATATTCATCCATGCTGGATATATTTTTGATTACTTCCAAAGGCCAGTTAGTTTTTTTCTGAATAATTGTAGCCTCATTCATAGTTAGACCTTTTAGTGTTGCACCTTTTAAAACTTTAAATTTGCTGAAGCCACCACCGACACTACCTGCAATAGCACCCCATTTGAACCCCTCACTACCTTCACTAGCTGCTGCTTTAAGCGCCTTTGCACTATCGTTTGTTTTTACAGCTTCAATCACACCTGCAGTTAATGCGGACATCGTACCAGTAGATAGAGCCGAAACTGCTCCTGTCTTAGCAGCTGTCATTAAAATAACACTTATCGCAGGTGCTGTTCCCGCGGTCAGAGATGATACGGTAATACATGTAATTATTACGCCAGAACCCACAGCCACATTTTTTAAAGCTTTATCGTAAGTATCATCATACTTTTCAAATTCTTTGACCTTGGTTGAATTTACTTTTTTATCATAAGTAAAGACATATTTTTTTCCACCAAATTCCTTATCCAACTCTTCAGAGGTGTATCCAAAGTAAATATTCTTTTTTGAATTATATTCTAAATCTTCTACATACTCTTCAGAGACATAAGTCGAATTTACATTTTCAATAAAGTAATCATCTCCCAGCTCTTTTACAAGCTCATTATACAATCGACTTTCTTGAGTTTCTGAAGAATTTTCTGCAAAAATCATCCTATTTTTCTTTTGTTCACTATAAAAAAGACTAAATGTGGTTGATCCTATAGCAAAAAGTAAGATAAATACCCCAACAATTGATAGAATTTTTTTCATAAATGACTCCTAGTATCTAAGAATGTTTTTTCTCATTAACATATATAATTTTAGTTACTGATTCAGAGGTCGCTTCGTTACTAAAAGTAATAGTATATTTACCGTTTTTAGTATACTTTTTACCATCGTAAGCAGGTTCAACACCTTTTGAATCCCATTCACCATCATTCCAAATTTCTCGTCTCACCTCTGCTTTTAATGTTTTTGAGTTTGCTAAATCTATTCTAAAACCATCATTCGCTATAGCATTATTAGATAACTCTGAGTTTGACTTTAAATCAAACAAATATCCCATTGCTTTCGCGTTTAATACTTTAAATTTGAAGCTCATCCGATATCTCTCTGAGTCCCAAGTAATGACTTTTTTAAAAACTTTCATCCCATCTTTTTTGATTCTATAATCTAGGGCAATTTCATACGTTCCTTCCTCGTTCAAAGTAACGGACATATTCTTAGCATTCTTTGATTTACCAGTTAAAAAATCCGTATATATTTTAGGAGATTCAGAATTATTGTTTGTCGCAGTATATTTTATAATCAATGCACCTTTTCCAAAATTTGTTTTCTCAGTTTCAAATAATACATCTTGTCCCTTCTTATCCTCAATAATATGCATTTCTTTTTTATTTAACTTATCAATATTTTGTAACAAATTAAATTTCAGAACAAGATTATCTCCCGTAGTCTTATAAAAAACCGGTATATCACCATCTGTTTTACTAGAGAACCCAGAGACTTCAAACTTACCTAAATTCCAACCATAGTGTAAGTCCTTCTTATTTATTTTATTCTGTTTCTCATATCCCTCACCAGCATTAAATAATGTCAAATTTTTATTAGCTGACTGTACATCAAAATAGTATGTATCACCTAAAATTCGGTATGGTTTTAATACTAAAAACATCAAACAGACTGTTAAAAATGCTATAAACCATTTTTTCATAACTTTCAAATTCTCCTACTCTTGATAGTGCAATTATATCAAATAGAGAATAAGTTATATATAACAATCTTTAAGATTATAAAAATTTAATCAATTGGGCAAATTACAAAAAACACCCTATTTTCATAGAGCATTTTCATTGTTTATTTATCACCCTTGTTACGGATAACAAAGCCATTTTTCTTTTCACTTGAGGTACGGTGTGGGCGTTTGTTGCCACGATTTTCGAAGTCACGGCTGTTCTTCTTAGACTTGCGTTTGAAGTCACGACGGCCACCGTCTCGGTCATCGCGGTTACGGTCGCCACGGTATCCACCACGACGGTTGTTATCGCGACCACGGTTGCCACGGCCACCTTTGCCGCCTTTACCACCAAAGCCACCACCTGATGGTTTGAATGGCAATGGTTTTTCACGCGCAATTTCCACTTCTGGCATTGTCTCTGGATCTTGAACGGTCAAGCTCAAGATGTAAAGGGCCAATTCTTCAGGTGTGAATTCTTGAGCCAATTTAACCGCATCACCCTTGAACTTGTCAAAGTTGGCACGGATAGCTTCATCCGCGAAGTCACGTTCAATTTTCTTAAGGGCAACTTTCTTCTTAGCTTGGAAGGCTTCTTGAGCTGTTGGTGGCTTAAGGCCTTTCATACGTTTCTTCGTCAAGTTTTCGATGATTCCCAAGTAACCCATTTCGTTTGGAGCTACGAAAGTAATTGATTGACCTGATTGGCCTGCACGTCCTGTACGTCCAATACGGTGAACGTAGCTTTCTGGATCTTGTGGAATATCATAGTTGTAGACGTGAGTAACACCTGAAATGTCAAGACCACGCGCCGCAACGTCTGTGGCAACCAAGATATCGATTTGGTCGTTCTTGAAGTCACGGATAACACGAAGACGTTTGTTTTGGTCAAGGTCTCCGTGGATACCTTCTGCACGGAAACCACGAAGTTTCAAACCACGTGTCAACTCGTCCACACGACGTTTGGTACGTCCAAAGACGATTGACAATTCAGGTTGGTCAACATCCATAAGACGAGTCATGGTATCGAACTTCTCTTGTTCCTTCACTCGGATAAAGTATTGGTCAACATTAACATTGGTCAATTCTTTAGCCTTGATTTTCACATGCTCAGGATCTTTCATGAATTGCACACCAATACGTTTGATGGCATCAGGCATCGTTGCTGAGAAAAGAAGGGTTTGACGTTCTTCTGGCACTCGGCTAATGATAGCTTCAATGTCTTCAAGGAAGCCCATGTTAAGCATTTCATCAGCTTCATCCAAAATCAAAGTCTCGATATTGTTGAGTTTAAGGGCTTTACGTTTGATAAGGTCAAGGAGACGCCCAGGTGTTCCTACAACGATGTGGGCACCTGAACGGAGGGCCTTGATTTGTTTTTCAATGCTAGAACCACCGTAGACTGAGCGAACTTTAACGCCCTTATCACGACCAAAACGGAAAAGCTCTTCTTGAGATTGCACTGCCAACTCACGTGTTGGGGCAATAACAAGAGCTTGGATTGTATTTTCTTCTGTACGAATTTTATCTAGGGTAGGCAAACCAAAGGCAGCTGTTTTACCAGTACCAGTTTGGGCCTGACCGATAACATCCTTCCCTTCAAGAGCGAGTGGAATCGTCAACTCTTGGATAGGTGATGGCTTTTCAAAACCGGCAGCTACAACAGCTGATTGGATGTCTTCTGATAGGTTTAAATCTGTAAATTTCAAAGTATTCTTCTTTCTATTTGAAGGCGGTGCGAAGCCACCTTATGAGACTTGGTTGTGTAGTAGATTAACTACCTGTATTTAATAGTCGTTTATTTTAACAACTCATCTAGTCTATCATATTTAAGAATAAAAAGACAGTGAATAACGTTTTAAAACCGCCTCCAATTTGAGAAGACGGTTTCACTCACTAATTATTATTTATGGACCAACCAACGCAAGTAGCGGGCCAAGACCAAACAAAGGATCGCACTACCGATAATGATGAAAATCCAGGCTGGACTGACAGTCATAAACGGTAGAGGAACATTCATCCCAAAGAAACCAGTAATAACGGCAAGCACTCCTAAAAGTACCTCAATAATGGACAGATTGCTCAAGTTGTTGTTCAAGTTGTTGTTTAGGATATTGTTATAAGAACCTGATAGGTGCTGTAAGACCTTAGAAATAAGATCCGTCATGGCAACCAACTGCCTGGCTTCAATCATGGCATCATCAAACTGCTCTTTTTCGACCTCATTGAGACGACGATAAATGGCGTGCCCCTTGATGTGTTCCAATAGAAGACGGTTTTGTGTGGCTGCAGCCACCAAATAGACCATGCCTATTTCCAAATCTGAAAGATCGTAAAGATTCTTACTCGTCGTTGTCTGTCTTAGGCGTCGACTAACCTCATCTTTTTGCTGATCCAAACATTCAATGACGGGATAGTAGGCATTTGAAATCATCTCAAGTCCTGCAAAGAGCAATTTGTAGATAGACAAATCCTCATGGTTATCCACATAATCTTGCATCTTGCTTATCACATAAGCGTTATCCTCGTTACTAATGGTCACCAAACGCGTATCTTGAACAATAAAGGTCAGAGGAATGGTTTCATAGTATTCCTTGTCCTTTTCAAGTGCCAGAACGTTATAGATAAAGGTGATTGTCCCATTCTCACGATTGTAGTCCATGTGAGCTCGTTCATTTTTATCCAAAGCATACTCTATGGTTTCCTGATCAATATCATACTTGGTATAAAGATAGGATTGCTCAGAAATAATATCTGAGTCGATATTAATCCAGTGACGCTTATAACCCAGTTCTTTTTCAATAAACATTTTTCTTCCTCATTACTCTAGCACTGCTGCTGCCAAAGCTTGTTGGATTTCAAAGACATTATTATCACTCTTAAATTGAAGGACCTCTGCAGGCTCAAGTGCTGATGAAATCCAAATCTTAAGTTCAGCATCTAGGTCAAAGTGGCCCGAGCTCTCTACAGTGAAACGAGAGATTGAGTGATAAGGGATAGACTTGTAAGAAGTCTTCTTCCCTGTAACACCTTGTTTATCGACTAAAATCAAGCGCTTCTCTGTAAAGACAATCAAGTCACGAACAAGGGCATAGGCTAACTCCACCTGTTCACCTGGAATTAAGATGCCCTCCAATTGGCGCTCAACCTTATCATTATCTTTTTTAGATGCATTGCCAAGCAGTCCTGAAAAAAGTCCCATAGTTATTTCTCCTTTTTTATTGTAAAGATAATCCTTGCTTTAACTATACCACAATTTTAGGATTTCAGACACTTGCAAAAATGGGTTTCTGGTAGTACAATTAAGGAGTCACAAGAGGAGCAATTGCTGAGAATGGCTAGCTTGAATTTTTTCTTCAAGACTTGCCTAAACTCTTACCACCTGATCAGGTTAGGACCTGCGTAGGGATGTGTCTCAAAATAGATTGAATAGAAGAACTTCTATGACAACGTTTTGATGTGGCAAAAATAGCCAATCAAGACGATTGGTATAGGAGGTTTTTTTATGTCGAAAACAAGTATTCGACCAATGATTGAGGTTGCCCTTTTTGCAACCATTGCTTACATTCTCGACTTGGTTACTCAACCCATGTCCCTAGGCCCTTGGATTTCCCTTTCCTTTAAGATGGTGCCCATCTTTCTCCTCAGTTTTCGCTGGGGCTTAAAAGCTGGTGCTATGGGAGGTCTTATCTGGGGGCTACTTCAAGTTGTTACAGGGCAAGCCGCCGGTGGTTGGCTGACCTTGACACAAGGTTTTCTGGAGTATTTTGTCGCCTTTAGTCTGATTGGTATCAGTGGTGTAGTCAAACCAGCCCTTGATAAAGCCATTAAACAAGACAATAAAGTCAAGTCTCTGATGCTTATCACCGGAGGTATTCTGCTTGGTAGCTTTGCTCGTTACCTCATTCACTTTATAGCCGGTGTCATCTTTTGGGGAAGCTATGCCCCTAAAGGACAAAGCCCTTATCTCTATTCATTTATTGTCAATAGCTCATCCTTCCTTGGAGAAACATTGGCCAGCCTCATCGTTTTCTTCGCCCTACAACGATTCCTAGGCAGATTACTTAATACAGAAAAATAAAAGAAACCATAGGACAGTCTTAATTGACAATCCTATGGTTTTTTGTGTGTTTATAAAAAACAGCAATCATTGCCTATTCACAGTAATAACCTCACTTTTGTTTTCCTGTATTTTATGTTAAGATACAAAAAAATACATATTCCCATATATGCAAACTGGAGGTTTCCCATGCAAAAATTTGGAGAAATTTTTAAAAAATTTCGCGAATCAAGAGGGATACGATTAAAAGATGTCGCAAAAGCTGGTATCTCTACATCTCAACTGTCTCGTTTTGAAAAAGGACAGACAGACTTAACCATTACAAAGTTTATGTTAATATTAGACGAGATTAATATGCCTATTGACGAATTCATATATGCTGTCCATGATTTTCATCGTGATGATCTGAATGAGCTATTGTCAAAAATTCGACTTTTTGTATCAACTCATGATATCGATGGATTAAAGAAGTTACTTAATTCTCAATTAGAATCAGAACCTAAACGAGAGAAGTTTCATCACATTAATACTATTTTATTAAAAATTCGCTTGCAGGATTTATCGGGAGAAAGCTATTATACACAGCAAGACCTAACCGATTTAACCGATTATCTATTTAGTGTTGAGTACTGGGGTTATTATGAATTATTGATTTTTGCAAATACCTTAGATGTGTTGAACCATGAGACTCTTATGGTTTTGGCAAAGGAGATGTCTAGAAGGTCTGATTTTTACAAAGAGATTCCTAATAATCGACGCATGATATCAACCATGTTATTAAATGTTTATATTACATGCATAGAAAGAGAAGAACTCATTGATGCACTGTATTTTGAAAAACAATTAAACCAATGCTTTTTTATCGAGACTGAAATTTATGAACGATTGGTTTTTCAATATGCACAAAATTATTATCAATATAAAAAAGAAGGAAATAATCAGTCCATTATCGAAATGAAGAAATGTATTGGTGCCATGAAATTGGCAGGGAGCGAGCATATTGCAAAGACTTATGAAGCACATTTGAAAAAATTGATAGAGGAAAATAGTTAGCAAGCATATATGGGAAATTATTAAATAAGATTATTATTCTTGTAAAATTATTTTGTTTAAAAAATATGTGAATCCAATTTCATTTCCAGATTTGGTAACCAATATGGAGAAACGATATGTCTAAATCCTTTCTGAAATTACTTATCTCTCAGTTATTTGCTAACTTAGCTGACATTTTTCTCAGGGTATCTCTCATTGCAAATATCTACGTCATTACAAAATCCGTTATTGCAACCTCAATGGTTCCGATTCTAATCGGATTGTCAGCTTTCGTGGCAAGCCTTCTGGTGCCATTAGTAACTAAAAAACTAGCCTTAAATAGAGTGCTTTCATTCACTCAATGTGGAAAGACTTTTTTATTAGCAATACTCCTTGTAATGCTCATTAAGGCTCAATTTGTTCCAGCCTTAGGAATGTATATCTTTGTTGTCGCTATTTCTATCTTAGATGGCTTTGCGTCGCCCGTATCTTATGCCATGATTCCTAGATATGCCACAAATTTGGGAAAGGCAAATGCTGCCTTATCAATGAGTGGTGAGGGAGTACAATTGATTGGTTGGGGACTAGGCGGTCTCTTATATACTTCGCTTGGTCTTTTTCCCACACTGTTGATAGTCTTACTCCTTTATCTCCTCTCCACTTTTGTGATGCTCTTTCTTCCTCAGGCTAAAATAGAGCAGTTAGAAGCGGAGACAAATATTGATACTCTAGTAAAAGGATGGAAGTTAGTTGCAAAAAATCCTAAATTAAAGTTATTTGTTCAAGCAAATTTATTAGAGGACTTCTCCAATACAATCTGGGTATCGTCTGTAATCCTTGTTTTTGTAACCGAGGTGTTAAAACAAACTGAAAGTTACTGGGGCTACTCAAATACAGCCTATTCCCTTGGTATCATTTTAGGTGGAATAATTGTCTACAAACTATCCGAAAAGTTTTTAGCGCATAAGTGGAAAAGTATTCTCTTTTCACTCTTAGCAATGGCGACCATCACAGCCAGTATCCTCTTTTTTTCAAACACACAAACATTTTTAATTTTCTCCAGTTTAATCGGCTTCTTTTCTCAGTTAAAAGAAGTACCTGAAAGTGTCTTTCTTCAGGAAACTGTCGATGAAAATCAGTTAGTACATGTTTATTCTGTATTTGAAGTCATTTCAACCCTTGCTTTTTCAGTTTTCGTCTTTCTGATGAGTTCTATTACTGAAAAATTTGGAATTACAACAAGTTTCTGGCTATCAACAATTTGTATACTTTTAGAAGCTGGCTTGATTTATCATAATCGTAATTATCTAAAGTAATTAATCATAGGTATACTTGATAACTATTAGGTTTATAAAAATATAGGACTATCTGATCAGATAGTCCTATATTTTGTGTTGTTTTAGAGACGTGGCGTAGTTAGTGAGACGGCTAGCTAGACACAAGATAGTGTCTAGCGGCAAAAGATGAACGATTTACATAAACTATACATAGTATTACGACATGAGAAAACGGAAACGATAATTTTCCGTTTTCGAGTTAGTAAGGGACTTAGCCACGGTCCCACAGGACGTGGCGTAGATTGCTTAGGCTATGAGACAGCCAAGCAATCTTAGTACATTACATCTTCTCTTCCAATGTTACATCTGGATATTTATCCGCAAACCAACGAAGGGCAAAGTCATTTTCAAAGAGGAAGACTGGTTGGTCAAAGCGGTCTTTGGCCAAGATATTTCGGCTTGATGACATGCGTTCATCGAGGTCCTCAGGTTGAATCCAACGCACAGTCTTTTTACCCATTGGTGTCATAACGACTTCGGCATTGTATTCATTTTCCATACGGTGTTTGAAGACTTCAAACTGAAGTTGACCAACGGCACCAAGCATGTATTCGCCTGTTTGGTAATTGGTGTAGAGCTGGATGGCTCCTTCTTGCACCAATTGTTCAATTCCTTTATGGAAGGACTTCTGCTTCATGACGTTTTTAGCAGAGACTTTCATGAACAACTCGGGCGTAAAGGTTGGTAGGGGTTCAAATTCAAATTTGTTTTTACCTACTGTAAGGGTATCACCGACCTGGTAAGTTCCTGTATCGTAAACCCCGATAATATCTCCAGCAACGGCATTTTCGACATTTTCACGAGATTCGGCCATGAACTGAGTGACGTTAGAGAGCTTAGCTCCTTTACCAGTACGTGTTAGATTAACACTCATACCACGCTCAAATTCACCAGAAACGATACGAACAAAGGCAATACGGTCACGGTGACGTGGGTCCATATTGGCTTGGATTTTGAAAACAAAACCAGAGAAATCCTTGTTGAGAGGATCAATCTCGTCACCATCCACTGTCTTGTGGCCATGTGGTTCTGGTGCAAATTTGAGGAAGGTATCGAGGAAGGTTTGAACCCCAAAGTTAGTAAGGGCAGAGCCGAAGAAGACCGGTGTCAATTCACCAGCTAAAATAGCTTCTTCTGAGAATTCATTACCCGCTTCTGTCAAGAGTTCAATATCTTCTTTAGCTTGCTCATAGAATGGGTTGTTGGCAAAAAGGGTATCACCATCTTCAATCTTGGCAAAGCGCTCGTCACCTTTATAGAGCTCCAAGCGTTCGTTATAGAGGTCATAAAGTCCTTCGAAGGCTTTACCCATACCGATAGGCCAGTTCATTGGGTAGCTGGCAATACCAAGCACTTCTTCCAACTCTTCCAAGAGGTCAAGTGGCTCACGTCCATCACGGTCCAATTTGTTCATGAAGGTGAAGACAGGAATACCACGGTGTTTGACAACTTCGAAAAGTTTTTTGGTTTGGGCCTCGATACCTTTGGCTGAGTCAACAACCATGACGGCAGCATCAACCGCCATAAGGGTACGGTAGGTATCTTCTGAGAAGTCCTCGTGCCCTGGGGTATCAAGGATATTGACACGTTTACCCGCATAGTCAAACTGCATCACAGATGAGGTTACTGAGATACCACGTTGTTTCTCAATATCCATCCAGTCTGATTTGGCAAAGTTTCCGGTTTTCTTACCTTTTACGGTACCAGCTTCACGGATTTCACCCCCAAAGTAAAGCAATTGTTCAGTGATTGTTGTTTTACCAGCATCGGGGTGAGAGATGATGGCAAAAGTACGGCGTTTTTTGATTTCGTCTTGAATGCTCATAGTTTTCTTTCTTCTTTAAAAATTATCTTTTTGTTACTTTTCCTTAGTGGTATGGATGTCAGCAGCTTCTTTGTAAATCTCAAAAATCCCATGTCCCAGAGCTACTAATGGCAATAGGTTTTTTACCAGAACGAAAAGCAAGATCGTTGTAGCTCTTCTTTCAGAAAATTTCTGTCTTTTGAAAGCTACATTGTTGTCGAGGCTTGCGATAATTCTCGCAGGCACAGCTCTTTTATTATATCCAAATTACAGTGTGAAAGCAATTCTGAAAGCGTTTTGTGTTAGAATAAAACAAATAAATTGACAAAGCACGCTATCAACTTTCTGATAGCGTGTTTCTTCATTTATTTAATATTTCTCTTCAAAATGCTCCAGACCTTTTTTCATGATTATCATGAGAATAACCAGAGCTCCTGAAACAGCAAGGTATTTGACAAGTAAGGGGGTTCCCATAATAAATGGTGTGTGTTTAAGCATGCCATAGTTTCCACCGATGGTCTGATTAACTATTACAAGACCTAGGTTCAGTAATAAGGTAGCCACCACAATCAGCCGCTTGCTGATGGGATGGATTTTATAACTGTTAAAAATGACATTGAGGCTATTGACCAGTAGGGCATAGTGACCAATTAGGAAAGAAAAGCCTGTGATATGTGGAAACTCATAGGGATCAAATACTGGATAAATCAATGCACAGTATGTCCCGACAACTCCCATAATAGCGAAATAGCTCTTTATTCTACTATTTTTCAGGAGGAGAACAGCAAACATGGCCATGCGGCAATGGTAAAGGGGCAGACTAATGTAAAGTGGAAAGCCCTGCCAGAGATACCAAGTATAGAGGGCAAAGAGTTGAATGGCTTGGATAGTGAGAAAGGTCCAACGCCATATCTTATTCTTATACCAACGCCAACTCAAGTAACTCAGAAGTACCATCGCCAAAAGCATAAGCAAATAATAGGGTAAAGGTATCTGGGGTGGATGGGTTTGGGTGGTTGTCAAAAAATCCTTCATTCTCTTCTCCTGCTGAAATTACTATGCCTGCTATTATATCAAATTTCAGGGTAAAGCAAAAACCTGCTTTAGAAAGCAGGTTAGAAAACTTAATCCTTGGCTTGGAGTTCTTCCACGACCTTAGCTAGGTTCATAGAGTTAGAGCCCTTGAGCAAGATTTGATCGTGCTCGCCTAGGCTTTCTTTGATTTGTTTGACCATAGCGTCAAATTGGTCTTCGTCAGCTGTTTTCTTGAAATAATAAACATGACCAAGAGGGAACATTTGGCTAGCAAGTTGCGATAATTCTGCAATATCCTCACCGTAGAAAATCACCGTATCAATAGCATCTGGTGTCAGGCTTAGAATCATCTGCGTGTGAAGTTGAACAGACTGTTCACCGAGTTCTTTCATATCAGCTAGGACAGCGATTTTCTTGCCTCCTTCATTCTTAGGAATGGCTGAGAAAGTTTCCAAAATGAGCTTCATGGCTGTTGGATTGGCATTGTAGACATCTGAAAGGATGTCGGCACCGTTAGCTGCTTTTTTCCATTCAGTACGGTTTTTTGTAAGCTGCAAGTTAGCAAGAGCTGAGAGGATATTTTCCTCAGTTACACCCAAGTGTTTTGCGACATAGGCAGCAACCATGGCATTTGTGGCATTGTATTTTCCAGTGACTGGCAAAGTAACTTGTCCGTCTAGGAAGTTTGTTGAGAAGGTGAGGTGATCCTTGAATTCTGTTAACTCAGAGACCGTAAGCTCCGCACCATCCCCAAAGCGTACAACTTCAAGATTGCTTGACAAGAATGGATCGACGATAGGATCACTAGGTACAAGCAAGAGACTAGCATCAGGCATACCGTCTTGCATTTGCATTTTACCTTGAGCAATCTTGTCACGACTACCGAAGAATTCCAAATGAGCCTCTCCGATTAAGGTAACAACAGCTGTTTTTGGCTTCGCCAAGGTTGACAAGAGGTGAATGTCTCCCATGTGGTCTTGCCCCATCTCAAGGACGATTTTCTCCGTATCATCAGGCATGTGGAGGGCTGTATAAGGAAGACCAATCTCATTGTTGTAATTACCTTGGGTTTTGTAAGTACGATAGGTTGTGGCCAAGATATCATGAATCATGTCCTTGGTCGTTGTCTTACCGTTAGAACCAGTCACCGCAATAACGTCAACACCGGTCTTTTCAAGATAGTAGGCAGCTAGTTTTTGGAAGGCTTCAAGAGCATCATCGACTAGAATGTGAGCTTGATCAGCCGATAATTCTTTTTCTGTGAATGTCGCTAGAGCACCATTGTCAAAGGCTGTTTGGATAAAATCATGTCCATCACGCGCACCTTTGAGCGGCAAAAAGAGGTCGCCCGCTGTAATCTTACGGCTATCAAACTCAATCTGGTTAATGGCAACATCTTCATAGGCTGTGACATCATTTTTAGCGCCAACAATCTTGGCAATTTCATGGAGTGTCAGTTTCATCTTAAAATCCTCTGTTTTATTTTTACAAGTCTGGCAAGAAATAAGATTTTCTTGCCCGCAATCACTCCCAATTATATCACAAATCAGGCTAGCTTTTGCTTGGGAGATGAATTTGTTACAATGGTTGATGAAAGGATTAGGTATGACAAAGAAAAAATTAATCAACCTCTCTAAAGGAGAGGAAAATATAAATAGCGACTGCCAAAGTATTGAAGAACCTAAAGGATGGCGGTTTGATTGGAGAAAGATCATCCCACTAGAGCCAACATCTGAATTGATTATCTTAGTGCTGCTTGCACTGCTGTATGGTGGTTTTTATTATTACGATCATTATACCGTCAACAAAGATAACATTTATGGTCTCTGGCAATCTGATCATCATAAGTTAGCGATTTCCTATAAGCATATTCGCAAGCGAGGAAATATCGACTGGCAAGTCGTACAGGATGGTAAGTATATTATCTATGCTGCTAGAACTCGCCCGGTCAAGCGGCTTAATGACGGAACTCTTCACATGGAGCTCTCCACTGTGGAAGGCTACCTGACAGACCTCCCAACCAAGGACGGCTTCAGCTATATGGATTTCTATCTTCGCAAAAATAATTATCTTACCTATGACGGTGAGTCCTACAAGCGTATCAATTCTGGAAACAAGACTATTACTTGGAAAGATGGTTCTACCAGCCCTTATGGTGAACGGAAAACCACTATAGATGAGGTTTTTGAAGCCTTCTATTTGATACTTATGGGGATTTGCTCATTTCTTATCATTATAGAGGCTCGGCAAAAGAGGAGAGAAAAACTCAATGAGACACCAAACAAACAGAAAATACGCTGACCGAAAGAAACTCAATCGAAAGTATCAGCCACGAAAAGCATATCGAAAAGAACAAAAATGTAAAACGGGATGGCGAGCACGCTGGGATAAATTTACAGACCGTTTAGCTAACATTTTGGGGATAGGTTTCCTAATCATCTTACCTATATTCATTATCTATGTTATTTTCTTTGATCATAACGTATATAAAGACAGTATCTATGGCCTTTGGCAATCTGAAAGCTATCAGCTTGCCATATCCTACGAAGGAGGTTACAAGTCAGGTAAGCGCAATTGGGAGATTGTTCAGGATGGAAATGTCCTCATCAAAAATGCACACATTGATGAGATTAAACGCTTTAATGACGGTACCCTCTACATTGAAGTTTATGCCGAGGAGCGCCTGCTTTCAAACCTCCCCACTAAGAACGGCTACAACTATTTGAATATGTATGTCCGTAAAGACAATTACTTGACCTATGATGGCGAATCCTACAAACGGATTGATGATGAAAACAAGAGCATTACCTGGAATGATGGTTCAAAATCCCTTTATGGTCAACGAATAAACTTGTTTGATCGTCTGAAACCTTATATCGTATTTGGAATGTTTGGAGGCTTGTTTATTTATGTCTTTTTCGTTGAATGGAAGATTAGAAGAAAATATAAAAACAAGTAAAACCACTCCTGCTTCTAGCCAGACTAGATATAAGCAGGAGTGGTTGTTTATTCTTATTAAGCAAGACTTACCTCTTTAAGAGAGTGCCAGTCTTATTTCACTTCTCCACCTTCAACGACGAGATCATCAGCATTTGCTGCATCACCGTAAGTTGGGTGAAGTGTTTTTTCATAATCTTTGTGGAAGAAATTCTCTTCGCCAAGTTTCTTAATGTCTTTATTGATAAAGTCAAGGAGTTCTTTGTTACCTTTTTGAACGGCTGGGGCAATAGTATCTGGGTCACCAAGCGATGTGATTCCAACTTCGTAACCTTTATTTTCTAGAGCCCAAGCAAGAACTTCTGTATTATCTGTTGAGAAGGCATCGCCACGACCATCAAGGAGGGCTTGGTAAGCGTCGCTATATTGGTCATACTTTTGCAATTTGATATTTGGGTAGTTCTTTTCAAAGTAAGTTTCAGCAGTTGTCCCCTTAGTAACAATCAAAGTCTTACCTTCAAGCTCTTTAACGTCCTTAATGACCTTGTCTTTAGGTGACACCACACCGATTGAGACTTTCATATAAGGAAGAGCGAAGTCCACTTGTTTCTTACGTTCATCAGTTACTGTGAAGTTGGCAAGCGTAATATCTACCTTGTTTGAAATCAAGAATTCGGCACGGTTGGCCGCATCTACTGAGACGTATTTAGGTTTAACACCCAAGTCTTTAGCCAAACGGTTACCAAGTTCAATATCGTAACCTTGGTAAGCACCCTTGTTATCTACATAACCGAAAGGTTTCTTGTCCGCAAAAACGGCGATACGGAGTTCACCACTCTTCTTAATTTCTTCAATAGTACGTGCTTTGGCTGTTGATTTACCAGAGCTACTGTTACTTGAGCAAGCAGTCACTGCCACCAAGGCAAAGACGAGGGCTAATAGGGCAAAAATTTTCTTTGTTAATTTCATAAATATCTCCTAAAATATTATATTTTTTATTAAAAACAATGGGTTACAAATAGGCACCAAACTGGCTGAAGTCAAAGACATTGAGGAACTCTTGAGCCCGTTGTGTCTTTGGATGATTGAAGAATTCTTCAGCAGTCCCTTCCTCAGCGATGACACCTTTATCCATAAAGATAATACGGTCAGCGATGGCACGCGCAAACTGAAGCTCATGGGTTACAATCAACATGGTACGCCCTTCTTGAGCGAGGTCATTTATCAATTCCAGAACTTCACGAACCATTTCAGGGTCAAGCGACGCCGTCACTTCGTCGAAGAGAATAACTTCAGGATGCATGAGCAGTGAACGGACAATGGCTACACGTTGCTTTTGACCACCTGACAGTTGTCGCGCAAAGCTATGCTTCTTGTCCAGAAGTCCCACACGGTCCAAGAGGTTCTCAGCCTCCGCAATGACTTCTTCCTTGTTACGCCCTTGAGCTTTGACTGGCCCCAAAATCAGATTTTGCAGAATGTCCAAATGTGGAAAGAGGTCATAGCTTTGAAAGACCATTCCGATTTTCTGACGAATCAGGTGAAAATCCTTCTTGCTACCAGTGATAGACTTGCCATCCAGGAGAATATCGCCTCCTTGGATGGTCTCTAAGCCATTGATACAACGTAGCAAGGTCGATTTCCCACAACCTGAGGAACCCAGGATAACAACGACTTCACCTTGTTTAACATCCAAGGAGATGCCTTTGAGAATCTCATTGTCCCCAAAGGACTTTTTCAAATCCTTGATTTGTAAAATGCTTTCTGTCATCTTAATTCCTCCAACGATTTTCAAGATAAGTAGACAGCTTAGATACTGGGTAACAAATGGCAAAATAAAGAATCAAAATCGTGCCATAAATCCAGAAAGAAGCTGTTGGAATAGTCAGGCGGTTACTATCAATAATCTGCTGACCAACCTTGGTCACCTCAACTACGCCAATCAAAACCACCAAGGACGTAGTTTTAATCATACGTGTCACCAGGTTAATAGCCTGAGGCAACAAGCGACGCAAGACTTGTGGGATAATCACATAGGTATAGAGTTGGCCATTGGTCAAGCCAAGGGCCCTTCCGCTCTCAAACTGGTGTCTAGGTAGTGACGTGATTGACCCACGCACCAAATCACCCATCTCAGCCGTTCCCCAAAGGGTAAAGACGATAATAGCCGATAGCTCGCCTGAGATATTGATGTTAAAATTCCTAGCCAAACCAAAATAAACAATAAAGAGCAAGACTAACTGGGGCATGATACGAATAAATTCCAGATAAATACGTGACAAAAAACGAACAATCTTAGACTTCGACGTCATGACAATCCCAAAAAGGGTTCCTAGTAAAAGGGACAGAAGCACCGAAACGATGGAAATTCCAATAGTTACGCCTAAACCTTGTAAGATACGTAGGAAATTATTCCCCTGAAGAAGAACCTGAAAGCCCGAATCCTGCATAGCGTAACCTCCTTTCAATCCAACTAAAGACTAGAGAAATCGGCAGCAACATCAAGAGATAAGCCACCACCAACATGCCTAGAGCCACATCGGTTTCGTAGTAAAGACCAATCAAATCCTTGGCCACATACATCAAATCCGCCAAGGCAACCGCTGAGAATACTGACGTTTCCTTGATAAGGAAGATGACGTTAGCACTAAATGACGGTAACGCCACAGCTACTGCCTGAGGAAGGACCACATAGCGAAAGACTTGGAATGGCGTCAAACCAATAGACAAGCCCACTTCATGTTGGGTCTGACTAACGGCCTCTAGACCACTTCGGAAGGACTCCGCCATATAGGAACCACCCAAGAAAATCAAACCTACCACAGCACAAGCCTCTGAGGATAGAACCAAACCTATACGAGGCAAGCCAAAGTAGAGAAAGAAGAGCTGAATCAAGAGCGGCGTATTACGAGATAGCTCAATATAAGCCGTCGAAAGCTGACTCAAAACCGGCACTCGATAATGACGAATAACACTCACCACCAAGCCCAAAAGGAAGGAACCAAAAATCCCCAGAACGGCAATATGTAAGGTTAAAAAGAATGCCTTCTGATAAAAGGGCAAATACTGTTGAACAATGGACCAGTCCAAAACTTACCTCCTCATTTAAGATACAAAGGGCGTAGAAAATTCCGTAAGCACTCACTGACATCAACTTCTAGCCCTTTGACTTCACTCGCCTCTGATAATCATTGCGATACGCAAATCTTCATCAAACACGAATGAATTGCTCTATTTCATTTGAAACGTTAGATTTATTCTACCACCTGTTAGATTATTTGGATAATATGTATTTTTTATCAGCGTGATAAAGAAAAGATATAAATAAAATCTAGATTTCTGTAAAGAAAAAAACACCTCAGTCTCAGAGATTTCTCCAAGACTAAGATGTCTGTCTTCTAAATCATAGTGCTTAAATCAAATGACTTTCACGTTTGTCGAACATTTCTTGTCCCAAGGCGACCAATTCCTTGATAAGGTCTGAGTATGAAAGTCCCATATTTTCCCAAAGTAGGGGGTACATTGACCATTGAGTGAAACCTGGCATGGTATTGAGCTCGTTAAGGTAGATGGCTCCATCCTCTGTCAGGAAGAAATCACAGCGAGCAAGACCACAACCACCAAGAGCACGAAAGGCCTTGGCCGCATAGGCACGCATTTGCGTCATGACTTCTGCAGGCACGTGAGCTGGGATGTCCATGGTAATCTTATTGTCAATGTACTTGGCTTGGTAATCATAGAAAGCCACGTCTTTGACCACTTCACCTGGATCTGTCGTTTTGACAGTTGTATTTCCAAGGATACCAACTTCGATTTCACGGGCAACCACACCTTGCTCAATCAAGATACGGCTATCATATTTGAGAGCCAGATCAATCGCTACACGAAGCTCCGCTTCGTTTTCAGCTTTCGAAATCCCAACAGATGACCCCATGTTAGCAGGTTTTACGAAAACTGGGAAGGTCAATTTTTCAAGCGTCTCTGCTACTGCTGCTTCCAAATCTTCACCCTCGATGTAGACTGTGTAGGCAACCTGAGGGACACCTGCAACTTCAAGAATATGCTTGGTCATAATCTTGTCCATAGCCACACTTGATGACAAGACATTAGTACCCACGTATGGCAACTTGAGGGTTTCGAGGAAACCTTGGATAGATCCATCCTCACCCATAGGTCCATGAAGGACTGGGAAGACCACAGCACCTTCTTCGTAGATGTCACTTGGTTTGATAGCCTGACTCGCCACAACTGTATCATTAGTCATGAGTTTCTCGTCATCACCTGGTGTTTCTGTAAATTCTTGTGTTTTGATAAAATCACCAGACTGAGTGATAAAGTAGGTTTTAACCTCAAATGCGCTGTAATCCACCGCACGCATAACACTCTCAGCTGAGAGCACAGACACTTCACGTTCTGCTGAACGTCCACCGTAGAGAAGGATAAGGGTTTGTTTAGACATAGGTATACCGTTTTCTTTTCTTGATTTTCTAGTCTCAGTTTTGAGAACATAATTACCTTAATCATATCACAAAAGGAAAGGATTTTCAAAAAGATTATAGGCAGAAAAAAACAGCCTAAGAGCTGTTTCATTCCTGTCTTAAATTTCGTCACCAAGCTCGAACTTAGTACCTTTAAGGGCACGTTTGAGAGACCATTTCCATGGTTTCCCTTCGATAGTGACTTGTTTGTTTTCAAGGTCAACTTGAACCTTGTCTACGCCTTTGACAGCAGAGAGTTTTTCAGTAACGGTGTTAACACAGCCTTGGCATTTCATTCCTGTGATGTTATATGTTTTTGTCATTTTTCTTTCTTCCTTTTCTTTAATTATTTTTTGATACACACCTTAAGTGATGGAGGGCATTAGCAATCGACACTTAGACTTTGCGACGTTTGAGGCGCAGAGCATTAAGGACGACCGAAACAGAGCTAAAGCTCATGGCAAGTCCTGCTATCATTGGGTCAAGAAGGGGACCTCCAAAGAGGTGGAGGACACCCATAGCTACTGGGATAGACAAGATATTGTAGATAAAGGCCCAAAAGAGGTTCTCTTTAATCGTTGTGATAGTCGCCTGACTAATTTTCAGAGCCTTAACGACATCCATGAGGTTAGGTTTCATAAGGACCATATCGGCACTTTCCATAGCAATATCTGTCCCTGAACCCATGGCAATACCGATATCGGCAGTCGCAAGGGCTGGGGCATCATTGATACCATCACCAACCATGATGACTGATTTTCCTTCTGCCTGAAGGTCGCTAATCACCCTAGATTTCTCTTGCGGAAGCACTTGACTAATAACACGTTTGATGCCAACTTTTTGAGCGATAGCTTGAGCTGTTTGGTCATTATCCCCAGTCAACATGATGACTTCCTTGCCCATTTGATGAAGAGCTGCCACCATATCTGTACTGTCTTCTTTAACCTGATCAGCTACTCCAAAGAGTCCGATTAACTTACCATCTTCAGCTAGGAAAATAGGAGTTTGACCATCGGCCGTCAAGTGTTGGAAATCAGCTTGTGCTGAAGTCAAGTCGACTTTTTCCTCTGTCATAAGGGTTTGATTCCCAGCTAGATAAGTTTTACCTGCATAGCTGGCAGTAAGTCCTCGCCCAGTCAGACTTGAGAAGTTATCCATCTCTAACAAGTCCAAGTTAGCATTTTCTGCTGCCACAAGAATTGCTTGACCTAAAGGGTGTTCGGACTTGGCTTCCAAGGATGCCAAAAGCTGTAAGGCTGCTCCACTATTGCCATAGGTATAGCTAGAAACTAGCTGAGGTTTACCCTGAGTAATAGTTCCTGTCTTGTCAAAAACGAGGACATCAGCCTTGTGAGCTAGCTCAAGCACATCCCCACGCTTGTAGAGAATACCGTGTTCGGCACCAAGGCCTGTACCAACCATGATAGCTGTCGGTGTCGCAAGACCCAAAGCACATGGACAAGCAATAACCAAGACACTAACTGCTACTGTCATAGCGAAGGTAAAGGTTTGTCCCATGACAAAGTACCAAAAGAGACCTGAAACAAGTGCGATAGCCATGACAACAGGAACAAAGACCGCTGACACTTGATCGGCAATCTTGGCAATCGGTGCCTTGGTTTGTTGGGCATCCTCAACCAATTTAATGATTTGGGAAAGCAAGGTGTCCTTACCAATCTTTTCAGCCTCATAAATCAAGCTACCTTGACCATTAATAGAACCTGCAAAAACTGGCTTACCCGCAGTTTTTTCAATAGGAAGGGACTCACCTGTTAGCATGCTCTCATCGATCGCGGAGCTACCAGAAATCACCTGACCATCCACGGCTATCTTTTCCCCAGGTTTGACCACAATATGGTCACCAAGAACAACCTCATCCACAGGAAGCTTGACTTCCTTACCATCCCGAAGGACGGTTGCCTCCTTGGCTGACAAGTGCATGAGTTTCTTGATAGCTTCTGAAGTTCGACCTTTAGACAGGGTTTCAAAGTATTTTCCTAGAGTAATCAAGGTCAAAATAACAGCCACTGACTCAAAATAAAGTTGGTGGGCGTGATGGGCATGCCCCAATGAAATATGGTAAGTACCATAGAGACTATAAAGAAAGGCTGCCGATGTTGCCAAGGCTACCAAGGCATCCATATTAGGATGACCCTTGGCCAAAGTACGAAAACCATTACTATAGAAGGAACGACCCAACCACATGACTGGAACTGTCAAAACTAGCAGCACCAAGGCATAAGTCAAGGCTGCATGGTGAGGAGACAAGAAGTTTGGCACAGGTAGACCGACCATTGGCCCCATAGCTAGATAAAAGAGAGGAATGGTGAAGACCGACGACCAAATAAGTCGCTCACGCACCTTGTGAATCTTGTCTTCTTCACGTTCTTCCTGGCTTTTGGCTGTGTCTGGATTGTAGACTTCAGCCTCATAGCCAGCGTCAGCCACAGCCTTTTCAATAGCTTCTGGACTAACCTTATCCCCAGCGTAATCCACAGACATTTTTTCAGTGGTTAGATTAACCACAGCCTTGTCCACACCATCCAACTTATTAACAGCATTTTCTACATTGGCTACACAGGATGCACAGGTCATCCCATTAACCACAAAGGTTTCTTTTGCCATTTCCTATATCACCTCCATATGATGCCCACAAGCACATTGGCCAGGCACACAGTCACAAACCACCTGATCCACAGGTTCTTTTGCTGCAAGCACGGCCTGTAACTTATCCACATCGGCCTGGGTCATCGGCGTCTTTGCCATGAGTTGACCCAACAAATCGCTATGTTTGGTCAAACAAATCTTGTCAAAAACAGCTTCTAAAGCCTGAAAATTCGCCTCATCTTCCCCCAAGCTAGCTTGATAGATAAACCCTCGTCCTTGACGCTGACTAGTTAGGTACCCCTTGTCCGCCAAACGTCCAAGCAAGGTCTTAACTGTCGAAGGCGACCAGTCTAGCTTCTTAGATAGAATTGCTATAATCTCTGAAGAAGTCGCCTGCCCCTTAGCCCAGAGCACTCGCATGACTTCCCATTCCGCAGATGAAATTGTCAGCATGATAGTTCCTTTCTGAATGTTATCATTCGTTTACTTTTGTAGATTTATTTTAACACTGCTGTGGAGATATGTCAAGGGTTTTGTTTACGTTTGTAGATTTATCTTTAAAAAACAAACACCACCTAAGAGGTGCTACACTTTACTAAGATAAGATTGAGTTGACGAGGCTACGTCCAAAATCCCTGCCTTCAACATACAAAAATTTAAACATGCCTAGGTAAATAACAGCCAAATAAATAATCATAAAGAGTATTGCTAGAGCTTTCTTGTGTGATAGAAAGAATGAAAAAATATGATTAATCATGTTCTGTGATGCCTTCTCTTCCTTTCTTTTTAGTTATAAAATCATTCTATAGCTTCCAAAAAGAAAAAAATAGTGACATAAATGTCACTAAAAAGGCTTATTCATTCGATACGAGATTTACGAAAGCTGATTACGATGATATAAATTCTCTCTTGTAATTGCTAACAAAGATTTAACCCTCAGCTTAACCCCTTATAAAGATACAAGGCACCAACCAGAAGGAAAATCAGTGCATAGTGATTCTCTCCACGATAGAAAAATAGTAATGCTCCTATTAAGAAACAGACACCTAGTATTACCCTCAATGATACTTTCATTTGTCTACCTTCTTTCTATAAGTGAGATGAAAATAAAAACCAGAGATAAATGTAATTCGCCACTATTCACCCATAGTATAATACTGGAAACTAGGAAAATCAAATCATCCCCAAGAATGATTTTGATGAAAAAACACTCCCCATTTCTGGAGAGCATCGTCTTCTATTTTTCAAAATGTGAACCGAATGTAACAAATTCTGCGACTTCTTTTTCCTTACCGTCGTGGAGGTCACGGACGATTTTTGATCCCACGATAACACCGTCTGATACAGCGTTAAAGCGTTTGATGTCGTCCTCTGTTGACACACCAAAACCTGTGAGAACTGGAATGTCTGCATGGGCAGTCAAGTTAGCCAAGTGTTTGTCAAGGTCATCACGGTAATTACCAGTCTTACCAGTGACACCATTGATGGCAACGGCGTAGATAAAGCCTTCAGCACCATCAATCAACTGTTTTTGACGGTCAAGTCCTGTAGTCAAACTTACCAAAGGCACGAGAGCAATATCACTGTCTTTCAAATAAGGGGTGATAAAGTCAGCGTGTTCATCTGGCAAATCAGGAATAATGAGCCCCTTGACAGATGTATCTGCCAGGTCCTTAACAAAGGCTTCAATACCATATTGATAAACTGGGTTAATGTAGGTCATGATAACCAAAGGCACCTGTGTTTTTTGTTCTTGAAGCTTCTTGATAATAGCTGTCAAAGTCACATCTTTAGCCAAACTACGTTGTCCTGCTAGTTCAATAACGGGACCATCAGCCACAGGGTCTGACCATGGAATACCCACCTCGATAGCTGAGACACCACTATTTTCCAAGAGAGCGATAGTCTCAAAGAGTCCGTCTAGGCCTTTAGCGTGGTCACCCGCCATGATATAAGGCACGAAAATACCGCGTTTACTGTCTTTGATAGCTTGTAGGTGTTTTGTTAGTGTTTTTGTCATGGTTTATTTCCCTTCTGCTTCAGCTTCGAAACGTTCTTTAACCTGCATAACGTCCTTGTCCCCACGACCTGAGAGGCAGACGATAAGGCTTTGGTCTGGCGACATCTTAGCTGCCACTTTTTGCGCAAGGGCAATAGCATGGCTAGACTCAAGAGCTGGGATAATTCCTTCCAAACGTGACAGAAGTTTGAAGCCTTCGAGAGCTTCTTCATCCGTAATAGAGTCGTAAGTCGCACGGCCGATTTCGTTGAAATAACAGTGCTCAGGACCAACCCCTGGATAGTCCAGACCAGCTGAGATAGAGAAGGCTTCCATGATTTGACCATGAGCATCTTGGAGGACATCCATAAGCGCTCCATGAAGAATACCTGGACGACCTTTGGCGAAGGTTGCGGCATGTTTTTCAGTATCAAGCCCCAAACCAGAAGCCTCAGCACCATACATAGCTACTGATTTATCATTAACAAATGGGTAGAACATACCGATAGCATTTGAACCACCACCGATACAAGCCATTACAGCATCAGGCAGTTTACCGCCAGAAATCTCTGCGTATTGACGTTTGGCTTCACGACCGATGACAGATTGGAAGTCACGGACAATTTCTGGGAATGGTGCAGGACCAAGGGCAGATCCCATGATGTAGTGAGTATCCTCGATACCTGCAACCCAAGCACGAAGGGCAGCATTTACAGCGTCCTTAAGCACGCGCGAACCATCTGTAACACTGAAAACTTTGGCACCAAGCAACTCCATACGGAAAACGTTAAGCGCCTGACGTTTAACATCTTCCTCACCCATATAGATCGTACAGTCCATGTCAAAAAGAGCTGCAGCTGTCGCTGTTGCAACACCGTGTTGACCTGCACCGGTTTCAGCGATGATTTTCTTCTTGCCCATACGTTTGGCAAGCAAAACTTGACCAAGGGCATTGTTAATCTTGTGGGCACCTGTGTGGTTAAGGTCCTCACGTTTAAGATAAATTTGCGCTCCACCAATATGATCAGTCAAACGTTTGGCGTGATAAAGAGGCGTCTCACGGCCCACATAGTTTTTGAGGAGATCATCCAATTCCGCTTGGAAACTTGGATCTTCCTTGGCCTCACGATAGGCCTTGTCCAATTCAATAACGGCTGTCATCAGCGTTTCTGGAACGAACTGACCACCGAATTTTCCGTAAAATCCTTTTGCATCAGGTTGTTGATATGTCATGCTTTCACTCTTTCTATAAATGCTTTAATCTTATCTAAATCTTTGTGCCCATCTGTCTCGACACCTGAGGACACATCCAAGGCATAGGGATGGAAAGTTTCCTTGGCCTCTGCCACATTGTCCACAGTCAAACCACCAGCGATGAAATAATCCTGTTCAATCTGCTTGTCAGCCAAGAGCTGCCAGTCAAAGGTCTGACCACTGCCGGCAATAGGAGCATCAAAAAGAAGATAATCCGCCTGGCTCTTGACTTGAGATTCACTATCTGAAATCTGAATAGCTCTAATAACTGGTACTGATATCTCTGGAATCAGAGTCTCATCAAAAGTTCCATGAATCTGAACGATATCTAAGGGAACCTGATTAATCGCTTCTTCCAGCTCCTCAAGACTAGGTGAAACAAAGACACCGACGATTTTTGTCTGGCCTGTCACCCCTTTAGCCAGCCCGTGAGCTTGTTCAAGACTCACTTGACGCTTGCTTTTGGCGAACACAAAGCCAATGTAGTCAGCCCCTTCTTCAACTGCAGTTGCTACTGCTTCTGGTGTCGACAGTCCACAAATTTTAACCTTTGTCAATTTGCAACTCCTTGACCTTCTCAGCCACATTGTCAGCCGTCATAAGGGCAGTTCCTACCAGAATCCCATTAAAATATGGGGCAACAAGGGTAGCATCCTGACCTGTGAAAATAGCCGATTCAGAAATATAAACTGGTTTATCCTTGAAATGCGTTGATAACTCAAGACTGGTATTGATATCTGTCTCAAAAGTGACCAAATTACGGTTGTTAACACCGATAATCTCAGCACCAATACGATGAGCCACTTCCAATTCTGGCAGATTATGCGTTTCAACCAAGACTTCCAAGCCAAGGCTAGTCGCAAAATCATAGAGCTCCTTGAGACGAGCTTCTGGCAAGGCCGCTACAATCAAGAGAATGACTGTCGCTCCCGCATTACGGCTACGCACAATCTGTTTCTCATCAATAATGAAGTCCTTAGCCAAGGTTGGAATAGCCACCTGTGACGAAATTTCTTTCAAATAGGAAATATCACCCTTGAAGAAAACCTCGTCCGTCAAAACAGAAATCATGGCTGCCCCATTTTCCTCATAGGTCTTGGCCTGAGCCACAATATCCACATCCAGGTTAATATCACCCATACTTGGACTAGCTTTTTTCACTTCAGAAATAATTTGCAGCTTGTTTTGATTTGACTTGAGAAACTCATAAAGACGATAGGTCTGACGCAAGGGCTGCAAGTCTTCCATGACCAACTGGGCCACTTCTTTTTCTTTTTGTTCTAAGATTGTTGGGAGAAAGGCTTTAGTCATACTTGTACCTCTTGGAGTTGGTGAAGTTTCTCTAGGGCTGATCCGTCCGCAATCAATTGGCGAGCAAGCTCAACACCTTCTTTAATGGTCGCAACCTTACCATTGGCAAAGAAGCCAAGACCAGCATTAAGCACTGTTGTTTCAAGATAAGGACTAGCTTCATTTTTCAAGACACTAAGGAGAATCTCTGCATTTTCCTTGGCATCGCCACCTGTGATATCAGACAACTCAACCTTTTCCATACCCAAATCTTCATAAGTGAAAGTGTGCTGGCCGATGTGGCCATCCTCCAAAAGGGTGTAGGTGTTAGTGCCATAGAGAGCAGCTTCGTCCATATTGTCAGGACCTGTGATAATAACCGCACGTTTACGTCCCAACTGTTGGATAGCATTGGCAACAATCTCTTGCAATTCCACACGGTAGAGGCCCATAAGTTGTGTCTCAAGGTCAAGCGGATTAGCCAGTGGTCCGACCAAGTTCATAATCGTTGGAATTCCAAGAGCTTGGCGAGCTGGACCGATAAAACGCATGGCTGGGTGCATGGTTTGGGCAAAGATAAAGGCCAAACCAACCTCATCAAGTGCTTTAGATAGGGTTTCTGGTGACGCCGAAACGTTGATTCCAAGGGCTTCAAGGACATCTGCCGAACCAGATTTAGAGGAAATCGAACGGTTACCAGCCTTGGCCATACGAATACCACCTGCTGCTAAGACAAAGCAAACCGTTGTTGAAATGTTGAAGCTATAAGACTGATCCCCACCAGTTCCACAGTTACACATAGCATCTGTGAAGGTCTCAGGCAAGACCGTCGCATGCGATTTGAGAGCACGCACGATACCTGTGATTTCATCTGCTGTTTCTCCCTTAGTTTTAAGCCCCATAAGGAAGGCCGCGATTTGGCTTTCTGAGACTTCATTTTTGAGAATGCGGTCAAAGACTGCTTGGACTTGGTCTTGAGACAAGTCTTGTCGGTTTGAGATTTGTAGGAATATTTCTTTCATATCTGTTTTCCTTTTAAAAACGGTTCAATGTTTTCTGATGCACGAGGAGATGTTTTGAGCGTAGACCAATCTAGTCAAAAGACTGTCTAACTAGTCTGCAACAATTTTCACGAAATTTTCAACCATCTTGAGCCCATCTGGACTTCCGATGCTTTCTGGGTGATATTGCAAACCGTAAATTGGTAGCTCCTTATGTTGAATGGCCATGATTTCTTGATCATCAGTTGTGATAGCTGTCACATCAAAGCCCTCTGGCATTTGGTCAACAACGATGGAATGGTAACGCATGATTGGGACATCATTGTCAATATCCTTGAAAATTGGCGATGGCGTTTCAAAAGTAATATTGCTTTGTTTGCCATGCATGACATTCTTAGCCAAGCCAAGTTTACCACCAAAAGTTTCCGCAATAGCCTGGTGCCCCAAGCAAATTCCCATCATCGGTTTTTTACCAGCGAAATCCTTAATCAAGGCTTCCATTTTACCCGCATCAGCTGGCCAACCTGGACCCGGTGAAAAGACTAGCCCGTCAGCTTTTTCTGCCTCTTCATAGAGAGTCTCATCATCGTTACGTAAGACTTTCACCTCTGTAAATGTCCCTAGGTATTGTGCCAAATTATAGGTAAAAGAATCATAGTTATCAACTAATAAAATCATTGGGCATCTCCTATTCTTGTCATAGCTTTCGCCTTGTTAATCGTTTCGTAAAATTCATTTTCAGAAACACTGTCATAGACAACACCTGCACCTGCCTGAACATAGGCTTTTTGATTTTTGAGAATCATAGTACGGATAGCAATGGCAAAGTCCATATCTCCTGTCGCAGACAGATAACCAATAGCTCCCGCATAAATACCACGTTTTTCCTGTTCAAGCTCATAGATACGACGCATAGCACGAATCTTAGGCGCTCCTGACACGGTTCCAGCTGGTAGGGTTGATTTAAGAGCATCAAGGGCTGTCAACTCAGGCAAGAGTTGCCCTTTGACCACACTGGTAAGATGCATCACATAGCGGAAATACTCAACCTCCATATACTTAGTCACCTTGACCGTACCATTTTTGGCAATCTTACCAATATCATTACGTCCCAAGTCAACCAACATACGGTGTTCCGCAGTTTCTTTAACATCATGTGAGAGTTCATCCGCCAAGGCAGCATCTTCAGCCTCATTGGCACCACGAGGACGAGTCCCAGCAATCGGATTGGTGACCACCTCTCCATTTTTCACTGAAACCAAGCTCTCTGGGCTAGCACCAATCACCTGATAATCTCCAAAATCATAGAAATAAAGGTAGTTTGATGGGTTGGTCACGCGCAAGTTACGGTAGTAATCCAAAGGATCTCCCTCAAAGTCCGCTGAAAAGCGTTGACTAAGCACACATTGGAACATATCTCCCTCACGAATGAGTTTCTTAGCCTTAGCCACCATGTCCATGAAGACCTCTTTTTCGATATGATTTGAAAATTGCAAAGCTTGCAAGGCCTGAGGTGTAAACTCGTTTGGCGCCTGAGTCTGGAGGTCCGTTACCACCTGCCCCAGAGCTTGACGCACCGCATCGTTGTCACGACCTGAGTAGATATTATCCTCAACCACATAAACCTTTTCCTTCTTGTGGTCAAAAATCAAATAAGACTCGTAGATGAAGAAATGCATATCAGGTGTTCCAATCGTATCTTCAGGAATCTCACCGATATTTTCATAGAGACCAATCATGTCATAACCTGCAAACCCGATAGCACCACCTGCGAAAGGTAGGTCAGACTTGATGCCCTTGACTGTTACTTGGTCCAAGTATTCGAAAGGATCCTGATCAATCGCCTTACCATTTTCATAAAGAACACCATCCTTGAAGGTTACTTCAAAGACCGGATTGTAGGCAACAATAGAAAAACGTGCATTTTCCTTCTCACGAGGAATGGATTCAAGGATAACCTTATGCTCCCCCTGAACACGCATATAAGCCAAGATTGGTGTTAAGGTATCGGCTGGTAAAATTTTTCTCATAGTATTTCCTTTCAAACTGGTTTATCGAGAGTAATAAGACTGATACAAGACTCCTTTATAGGATGTATCGGCACCGTTATTGTTCTTTATTCACTTTCTCTTCCAAAGCAATAAATGCTTGAATCATGCTTCGCCAAACACATTCAGCCACATCTGGCGATAAGCCAAGCTCTAGTGCCTCCTTGCGACGGTTAGCTATGACTTGAGCCACACGATCACTAGCCTGGACAGCAACCTTGTCTCCCTTGGGCTTAAGCCGTCCTGCCTTTTCCACAAGTATTTGACGTTGGGCCAGGAGTCGAATTAACTGACTATCAATATTATCAATATCACTTCGAATATCGTTTAATGCATCCATAATACCCAACCTTTCATTGAATAATGAAATAATACTTCTTTAAGGTAAATAGACCTTTAAAGATAAAAGTAAACAAAAAACCTCACAGAGAAAAACTCTGTGAGGGCATTAAATCTAGTTTAACACGGTACCACCTCAGTTAATGGTCTCAAAAAAACGACCATCATCTCTATCTCCTCTAACAAGGAGTTGCACGGTAAGGGGTGCCAACCGAGAAGAATATGTGTTGCCTTCTCATTATCATCCAATCAGCCCAATGTTCGCTCATCTCGATTACCTACTCACAATCACCGCAGGCTCCCTGAAAATCTAAGACCAGTTACTTTCTGATTTACTAACTATTGTACTCTTTTAAAAAAAGATGTCAAGAATTTTCTGTTAATTTTGACAATTCTTCTCCTATAGGATTCGTCTATCCCTAATCCAGAAAGTGAGATAGTCTTGTCCCTAAGCTACACAAAATAAAAAAGCCCCCAAAGGGACTTCTTGGTTTGATAAACAACGGCAGGGTGACAGTCCTGCATCTCTTTCAGACCCGAAGGTGCGGCGGCTGCCTCTTCCGCCCTCGTTGTTACTTCTTAACTATATTATATCACATTTTCTTAGCTCTACCAGCATTTAGATAGTTTTTCAGCTTAGAATCTTTAATCACAAACATGGTACGGACATTAAGTTTATCACATAATCTGACCGCTACCAAAACATTACCATCAATACGTTTGATGTACTCCAAGGACTGACCATTAGGATGGCGACCGATATAGTCCGGATGAGCAATAATCTCTGGAATCCGTTCATAGGTAGCATCAAAATCACTGAATTCCTGGCGATGTTTTTCCATATGCTTCTTACGTTGTGCAGACAGCGTGATTTCTTCACCAGGCTTGTAGTCCAAATCAAAAGTTTTAATGACTTTTGGCGTCAAGTGACCTACTATTTTCATGCTTCTATTGTACCACACCTCATGCACATCAAGGCTTCTCCTACTGTTCAGCTATCAAAAAACTCAAGCCTGTTACCAAACTCGAGTTTTGCTTTATGCTTTTTGGAAAGCACCTTGTTTATAGCTAATCCAGAAGAAAAGTGGTGTACAGATAGCCATTGCGACCAGATAGATTGGCAAGGTATAGCTATTAAGTGTCGAAATCTCAATCACATCTCGAAGATAGTAAGAGCTAATCAAGAAGCCAAAGACTGAGTAAATAATCAAGGCCACACGCCCCTTATTCAACGGGATACAAGCACGAATAACGGCAAGGACACCCGTTGATCCCATCATATAGTAAGACAGCGTCAGCATGTCCGTATTGCTCATACCAAGATAGACCTGAGATAGATGGAAAATAAGAACACTGATAACCAGCATCAAGGCATTAGGAATAGACAACTGGAGCGAACGTCTGAGGAAATGTTTCTCAACAGGACGAATATTACGCTCAAAGGTTAGAATAAATGGTGGAAAACCTTCGATAAATTGACCCGCCAAAGTCATCTGAACTTGAATAAAAGGGAAGACCAAGAGGTACTCTGCCTTACCAAAAACAATACTGGCAATACAGATAAGCCCCAAAAGGAAGGAATAAACAGTTTTAATGAGGAAAATCGGTGCAATGTGGGCAATATTATTAACCACACGGCGTCCCTCAAATAGAATTTCAGGAATGTCCTTAAACTCAGAATCCATAAGCACCAAGTTGGCAATCTGACGTGTTGCAGGATCTCCCTCTGCCATAACAATCGAACAATCCGCTTCACGCAGTGCCAAGATATCATTGACACCGTCACCAGTCATAGCCGTGGTATGCCCATTGGCATTAAGGGTTTGGATTAACAACTTTTTCTGGTGCGGAGATACACGACCAAAAATCGCAGTATCCTCAGCCAAAGCCTCCAACTCCTCATCGCTGACCTTAGAACAGTCAATATAGCTTTGATAGTCGGCAAAACCAGCTTGATGAGCAATATGAGAAACCGTCACTGGATTGTCACCAGAAATAATCTTAAGCGTCACATCTTCTGAACGCAGGTATTCCAGAGTTTCTGCAGCATCCTCACGAATAGGATCGGCAATTTCAAGTAAGGTCAAAGCCTCGACGTCATTCGGCAAAATCATGGTCTCTGTATCAACACCTGACTGACTCCAAGCCAAAATCAAAACACGAGACCCTCGTGCCTGAGCCTGATCGACTGCCTTGGGATTTTCCTTAAGAAGCATCTCAGGTGCTCCCAAAAAGAGAGTTCCAAGCCCATTAACGCTCACAGCACCCCATTTACGATCGCTTGAAAATGGAATAACGTCGCCTACCTGATAATGATGTTCCAGACCTTCATAAGCATTTCGAATAGCCTGAGCTGTTGCATTTTTATCCTTGCTATGTTGCATATAAGCCGCAAGCAAACGCTCCAACTCCTCTTTCGTAAAACGCTCTGACAGTAGCTCCAGACCTTTAACTGTCATCTTTCCTTGTGTAATCGTCCCTGTCTTATCTAAACAAAGCACGTCTACACGAGCCAAGGTTTCAACAGAGTACATCTCTTGCACCAGGATATGTTTCATCCCAAGCTTAATGACAGCCGTCAAAAGAGATGTAATGGTCAAAAGGGCAATTCCCTTAGGCAACATTCCCAGAAGGGCTGTCGAACTGGTAACGACCGACTCTTGAAGAGACAGCTGCTTAATCATGTAAGCCTCAAAAAAGAGTGCAAGCCCAAACGGTATGACAATCTTTCCTGTAAACTTAGCAATCTTGTCCATATTATAAAGGATACGGGACACGATTGGCTTATGAGTTTTGGCCTCTAACATGAGCTTGTTAGCGTAATTGTCCTCAGCTACGTTAATGACCTTAGCATAGACCTGACCACTCACAAGATAAGAACCAGAGAGCAACTCCTTCCCATCTTTCTTTAGAATGTGATCACTCTCACCAGTCAGCATAGCCTCGTTAAGCTCAGCCATCCCATCAATAACCACGGCATCACTTGGAACCTGCTCACCCGCAGACAAGAGCATGACATCATCCAAGACAATATCCTTAGGATCGATAGAAACAAGCTGTCCATCACGCACCACACGAATCTGATCCTTATTCATGAGATTAAGCTTATCAATCATGCGACGGGCACGCAACTCCGTCATCATCCCCGTAAAGGCATTAAGCACAATAATCCCAAAGAAAAAAAGATTAGACCAAGCCTGAACAGCAATCAAGGCCACAAAGATTGCAAAATTGAGCACATTAAAGGAGTTGAAGACATTACGCCTAAAAATCTCCCAATTGCTGGAGCCAGTTTTTGCTTTAAAATGATTTGTTTTACCGGCATCTATCCGCCGCTTGACCTCCACCTGCGTCAAGCCTTGTAACTGTTTTTTCATAACTTTCATAGTAGCATAAAAATGAGGTGTTTTCAAAAGTTAGCCGTCATTAATACCAAGGAAATAAACCTATTAAACCCCATGCCTTTTCCACTCTGTCATTCAGACCAATAAACTCAACAAAAAACATTCTGCAGGATTATATTCTCTAACTAAACCTACTTCGGTAAAGTAGATTAAACAACCATTGAAGATTGACGAATGGTTTTGGTTGAGCATCAATCACTGGTTGGACGGTCTCTCTAATTTCTTTAAGGACTTTTCGTTGATTATATTTAATCTTGTGATAACGTTTGTCAAAAGCAGCTTGGATAGAAAAATTACGATTAAAAATATAACTTTCACCTGAGTCCGGGTAAAAGACTAGAGTACCATCAGAAAAACCTAATACAGACGATTCTGTTCCTTTTTCTCTAGTTATAGCATACGTCCCGTCCTCATCATAGTTAATACCATCTAATTCCGGTGTATAAATCCAGCCATTATTCTCCATTAGCATAACGATGTCCGGCTCTGTCCCCTCCTTATGAGGAATATGCTGAGCATAATAAACAGAGTGATATTTTAAATTAAACAAAGTAAATAGGCTAATTCCTAAAATTGTAAACAGTCCTATAAATAGTCCTACAAAAATCCCTAAAATATTCCTTTTTTGCATTGTCATCTTCTCTTTCCTTTTCTATCTCCAATCACATTTTGACTAGATTAACCATTGTACACTATTTTTAACAAGTCTTACAATTTAAGGATTGGTTACTTTGTGATTGCTCTAACATTTTTTATGAATAAGAAAAAATCAAGTCTTAACAAATTCCTCCAATACTTCTCCCCACTTTGTCAATCAAGCTAAACATGGTATAATAGTTGAGGTTTTGACTGCCTATTCTATAAGGCTAATTAAGGCATCAAAAAGTAAGAAACAAGGGCTAAGCCCTTGATATGAAAGGAATCTAGAAACTATTATGATGAACATGCAAAACTTGTTCCAAGAATTTTTTAGGCTTGTTATCATCATAAATACTGATTTTAAGGGATTTAACTACTAGTAAACTTAACAACTTCTATATATTTTACACTATATAGGACAGTAAATGGACAGTGACAGCATAATTGAAGAGTGAACAAAAAGAGGTATAAAAATACCTCCTTCAGATTGAAGACAAAGTCCTCAGAAGTTATACTTCTGGGGACTTTTCTTGCTTCGAAGGAGTATAATAAAAGAAAAGGTATTTGATGAGGTACTCCTAGTTAGCGATTTGTACTGAAAGTCGCCAGCACCAAAAAGTTGTTGTGCGTCATATTTGGAAAGATGCCTTAGAAATCTGTGAAGATATCCGTCATCAAAGTGGGATGAAGGAACGGTACCAACACCGGAAAGAAACGATAGAACGTTTATTCGGAACAGCTAAAGAATATCATAACTTGCGTTATACCAGAGAAAAAGGAAAGTCCAAAATGGAAGATAAGGTTGGGCTTACTTTGGCATGTCTAAATATCAAAAAATTGGTAAAAATGATGGTAGGGAAGACCTGTTATTTTATCCAAATACCTCAATATTATTGGATTATGGGAGAATTAAGTGTGAATATAAAAAAAGACAAGCATCAAAAACGATGTTTGTCTTCATTCTGAATCAGAATTTTAATAGGAATTCTGATTTTTTTATGCAAATCCATTTAAAAGCCAAAGGGTGTTTAACTATTATTTATTAAAATATAGATAAATATCATTTGATTAGTATTTGTTAAGTAGGA
>ERZ857750.357-NODE-357-length-66296-cov-4.614544_pt1 | contig 66296 bp, 63 predicted proteins | sample MGYA00519915_ERZ857750 | MGnify/ENA primary metagenome ERZ857750 (study PRJEB31778, sample SAMEA3449358) | human gut metagenome | biome: human gut; feature: human-associated habitat; material: faeces | place: United Kingdom | collected 2010/2012 ...
GGTTTAGAAAAATTGTTATAGATAATATAAATCATAATATTAAAAGAAAGTTAAATAAATTATCAGCTGAAAAATTTGGTGAAAGTGAATTGAAAGCGGTTGCATATATGAATATAAATAAAAGAGGAGGGGCAAAATCAGAGTTAAAGAGTGTTTTAAATGAGTACATTAATGAGTATAAGGAGTATATAAAAAGGGAAATAGAAATAATTTCACCCGAAATAATATGTATTTGTTGTGGAAAAAATAAAGCTTATGTAAATACGCTAGAGGAAATAATTCAGGAGTTGGAGTGCAAGCCGAAAGTAGAAAAATATTATCATCCTGCAGCTAGGATAAAATGGGAAAAATATAAAGAAGGTATTGATAATATATAATCACAAATCATAAAAGCGTTAACAAAGAACAAAGGAGGTTATTTATGATGAAAACTACTTTGCAGTATTGTGTGAAAATGGAGATGCAATACTTGATGCAAATACGTTTGATTTGGAACCTATAATGAAAAATTTGTAATAACATGAAATAAATAAGTTTTTTTAGAATTAAGAAGCTATGGGATAAATTTGTTCCATGGCTTAATTTATAATATTTAAAGGGCATAAAAAAGACGGATATAAGAAAGAGAGGATATGATGAATACAAAAATTATATTTCCGGATAAATGGAATAATGCTAATCCTGACAAATCTACAATAGAAGAAATGTATTTGCCAAACAGAATGAAACTTTTAGGATTTTCAGATGCAGCAATTAAAAAAGTAGAAAATTTTATGTTTTCAAAAAATGAGAAAGATGCAGACATTGAGTCGGGGGCTATAGTGAATGTTATCCTGGAAGAATTCTACGATAATGAAACACCTGTATTGGAAAGATATTATAAGTTGTTAATGATTTTAGATGACGATTTTCTTTGTGCTGAAGATATTGCAGGAATTGAAGATGAAATTCTAAAAATTCGAAAACTTGCAGAATTAGAGTGTTATGTGGAAAGCGAAGCCTATTTGACAGAAGATGAGAAAAAATTTGATGATGTCCAGTCAGCGCTTAAATATGCAACATTATACTTAAAATTTGATAAATATTACATAATCAAAAAGACAAATGGTGCAGGAGAGACTGAATGCAAATTTTGGTACAATAAGAATCTGGATTTGGTAGGATACGATTTGATGGTAAATTCATTTTAAACTTAATTATTTTAATAACCCCAAAATCTAAGTGAAAGGAAATATTATGGCATATTTAGGACCGTTTTTCTATATAAATAACAAATTGATATGCAATAAATGCACATTTGAGCAAGCTAGAATACAAGGTGATAAGTTAGATAATTCTTATGGACACGACCGCTTATATGATGATTATTTTGCTGAAGGTGATTATATTTTTTATCCAAGAGGACGTGTAATTTGGGACAAAATAGAACAAAGAGCAATTATTTATATTGATCCAATTATTAATAACCAAAGGGTTATAGAGGCTGTTGTAAGTGAATTTGAATTGGAAGAATACATAGTGGAATTCGATGAGCATTATCAATGCGATTTTCAAGCAAAGAAGAGGCAATAATTGAAGCATACAATAGTATAAGTAGAATGACTAAATGATGATTACTAGATAAGTAAAAAATATAATGAACTTTATCAATATGGTGTTACAGAAATAATTTTTAGGAGAGAAAAATGAAAGTATATTTATTAGATAGAAACAAAAGAATATCAGATATATGGAAGATATATTTTAGAGACGAACAAGATGTAGAAGTAGTGTGTTGTGGATTTGAGAAGTTTATGGAAAATTATAATGTAGAATGTATAGTATCACCGGCTAATTCTTATGGTATTATGGACGGTGGATATGATTTGGCAATAACAGAGTATTTTGGAGAAGAACTTATGAAAAAAGTTCAGAAATATATAATTAGAAATTATTATGGAGAGCAACCAGTTGGGACAAGTTTTATTATAGAAACAGGTGTAAAAAATATTAAATTAATTCATACGCCAACAATGAGAATCCCCGCAAAAATAAAAGAACCAATGGTTGTATATCAGGCAATGCGTACAACATTAATGACAGCATTGGAGAATAATATAAAAAGTATTGTTATACCGGCTTTTGGCGGCTGTTGCGGAGATATGAATCCACAGGAGCTATGTGAATTAATGTATGAGGGATATAGGCAAATAATGAATCCACCAGAAAAATTAAGCTGGGATTATGCGACAAGGTGGGAACCAGAGATAAGTGAAAAATGGAAATATTAAGTATAATGTATGAATTAATTATAACGAAAAAACTTGTGAAGTTTCTTAAGTGAACAAATAAATGAAGGTAGAGGAGAGAAAAAAATAATGGAAAAGTTTTATTCTGAAAAAGATATTAGAGATGATTATAGGAGTCTGACTAAGCTATTAATTCAAAAAAATATGACTATATCAACAATGGAAAGTGCTACAGCAGGGCAGATTGTATCGCTTATAACAGATACGGAAGGCGCTTCAGCTATTATTAAAGGGGCATTTGTAACATACTGCAATGAAGCAAAAATAATGCAGGGTGTACCGTCAGAAGTTATTGATAAATATACAGTTTATTCAAAAGAAACTGCTATAGCTATGGCAGAAGCATGTAGCAAGGCGTATAAGTCGGATATCGGAATAGGAGTTACAGGAACTATGGGAAATGTTGATCCGTTAAATAAAGAAGCATCTATTCTGGGAGAAGTGTTTTTTGCCATAACTATTAACGGCGAGACCAGAGCATATTATATTGAACTGCCGCCACAGCCTACAAGACTTGCTTACAAATTAGCAGTAGCAAAAGAAATATATGATGTCCTTATGGCAACGTTGAAGTAGAAAAAAACAGTGAAAGTCAAAACGACAAGAATGTCGCAACAAATGTCGTAACAAATGTCGTGGTAAATGGCGTAACAAATGAAGAAAAAGTGCTTGCTTTGTTAAGACAGGATGGAAAATTATCAGCCAATCAATTATCGATGTCAATTAAAACCAATGCCTATAGGTGAAAAAACTATAGACATTGGAATTGTGTGTTTTCGTTTATTTAGTTTTAAACCAAAATGTAGTAAGCTCTTTATTGCTGTTACATCCATATTCAAAATGGTGTAGCATTAATATGTTTTTGGCAATTGACAGACCAATACCGGAGCTGCCAAGGCGGTTATGTTTTTTACTTTCTGTTTTGTAGAAAACATCCCATATTTTTTTGATTTGAGTTTTGTCAATCATTTTACCATCATTAGAGACGGAAAGGCTAACACCTTTGTTTGATTTTTCAACGTTAATAATGATTTGACTTGTTGCGTGTTTAATAGCATTTGTAACAAAGTTTTGAATCACTGTTTTTATCATTTCAAGATCAGCATCAATTAATATTTCTGATTCATTATGTTTAAAATTAATATCTAAATTTGACTCAGCTATAATTGGACGTAACGAATTGATAACAGCATTAGTAAGACTGACTAAATCGATAGTCTCAAAATTAAGTGGGCGTTTGTTGGCTTCCAGTCTTGATAATTCAAGAAAATCGGTTACCAAATCACTTAGTTTATCTACTTCATTATTGATTTTTGTGCTGTATAGTGGTTTGTCTTCATCTTCTATATAGTCCCAGTTTTCTGTGTATGATTTAATTAATGCAAGTGGTGTCTTAAATTCGTGTGCAACACCGCTGGTAAAATTATTACGCATTTGGTCATATTTTTCCTGTTGTTTAATAGTCTTGTTAATTAGTATGTTGATTATAATAATTAGTACAATAGCTGCGAAAACAATCAGAACAATTCCTAACATTAATTCTTTTACAGCCATTTCAAACGGGTGGATAACCGTAGCACTGTACACATTGTAGTACCCCATGCCATTGTTGTGATTGTCTTTTAAAATTATTGTTGTTTTAAAGATGTTTTTGTTTTCATATTCTACATTATCATCACTGGCAGGATTTTTTATAACGTCGTAAACAAGAGTTTTGGCTTCGTTATTAACTACATTTTTATTAGAAAATCTGTCATTGGCTAGGAGATAGTACCCATTTATTTTATAATCAATCTTTTTTGCATCAGATGGCACATTGTTATTTGATAAAGTTAGAGTATGTTTTTTTTCATGACTCAAACATTCAAATGTGATTTTTTCCGGATAAATAAAAGATTCATCTTCATATCCTTTGATGTGAACTTTTTCGGTAGAGTTGATGTAGTGTAATAAATCGTATTTGATAGAATGTTCATCAACTTGTCCACCTAAAAGAATATATTTTTGAGTATCGTTAGTTTCGTTATCAACAATAAGCATATTCTGTGTGTTAGCTAAAACGTTCCCATTTAAATTCGTAAGGACTGCATAAAAGCCAATATGATAATTAAGTCCTGCATTAGATAATTCTCTGTAAAAATAAGAACTTGCTGTTCTATCATCTTTCTTTTGGTCTAGTGCAAGAGTAGCTCTATAGGCTTTGTCTGCTCTGGTGCAATATTCATTATACATATCGGTAAGATAATCATCTTGAATTTCTATTGCCTTATATAGTGTCAAACTAAGACTGCCTAATATTGCTGCAACAAATATCATAACTGTTAATTTTACTTTTAAACGTTTGTAGTGATTTTTCATTATTATTGCCTCCAAATATATCCACCTTTTATAATTGTATGAATATAATGGTTTTCCTCTCCAAGTATTGCTCTAAGTTTTTTTACATGAGTGTCAACGGCTCTGTCATAACCTTCATAATCATAACCCCATACAGCATCAAGAATCTGGGTTCGACTAAGTACCTGATTTTTATTGTCAATAAAGTACATTAGAAGCTCATATTCTTTTGGTGCAATGGAAATGACTTTTTTATTTACTGTCACAATACGTCTGGCAGGCTCGATTTGAATATTGCCAATTGTTATTAAACCGTTCTTGATTGTAAGACCATGGTATCTTTTTACCAATGAATTAATTTTCGCCATAAGTATTGGCATGGAAAATGGCTTGGTAACATATTCATCTGCTCCAATTTCATAGCCTTGAATAACATCCTGTTCTTTACCTAGTGCGGTAAGAAAGATAACAGGCACGTCATATTTTGTTCTAATGTATTGACAAACCTGCCTGCCATCAATTTCAGGCATCATAATGTCTAATACAATAATATCAAATACATTTTTATCAACTGCGGCTATTGCCTCGGCACCATTTTTGGCAGTGATTACATCAAATCCGTTTCGCTCTAAATATTTTTTTGTAATGTCCCGTAAACCTTGCTCGTCATCTGCTAACAACACTTTGTAAACCATATATATTCTCCTTACAGTTGAAACAATAATTAATTCATGTGTATTCTTTATGTACATAATAACATAAATAAAAAAATTTTGATGAATAGGATAAATGATTTGCGATAAGTTTTACATTTAAACTTGGTTGAACAATTTATTACAATATAGTTGAAGAGAAAACGAAAGCTAGATGTAATCTAGCCTCTGGCAGTGTGCAAAATTTACAAAGTAGTGCTACATTTACCAGGTATGGGCATTACTTTTCAGCATTAGTAGTAGCTGATAAAGGGCATGACAAAAGGAGGAATGAAAGAATATGAGTGAAATGTTTGAATATGATGGAGTACAGTATACAAAAGAACAATGTGATCAAATAGCTTCTGAGTTTTTTGATCCAAATCTTTTAAATCAGTATCCTTTTGTTCATGCGGGGATGACTGTTAGAGATTATCTGGAAGAAAAACAATACTATTTAAATCATTGTAAAGAAGTTCGCAATGGAACATATAAGTCGTTGGGGAAACAAAAATAGATGGATAGTGAATGTATATGATGAAAAAACAAAGTGATTGGGCTTCATATGGAATGATGGAAGAACCTTTTTGGCGAAATGATATGACACCGGAAGAATTCGAATTAGAGCGTGCATATCTTGTAAATATATATAGTAGGGGAATAAAGGCTAAAATTAATTATAAACCACTTTGGTATCCAGGGAAAAAGGTTAATTATGATTCATCACAGGATTTTATGGAAATTGTAGAGCTTGCAGGTAAAATAGCACATATGACAGATGACGAATTAGAAAAGATTATTATTGATGTATAAACATAATATTATTAAATGCTAAAAAGAAAGGTATAATATGGAAGTAGATACTTTAAAAAAAGATGTTTTTTGGGATTCACATGGACTCTCGCCAGAAGCGTTGGAGGAGAGTGTGAAAAAAGCAGATGAGTAAAGTAGTTTATGATTTTCAGGTTAGAAATTATAGAGTGTTAAAATTAGATGAAATGCCTAAATTGGACTACAAAAAGTATAGTATAGATGGAAAAGAATATGAGCCAGTAACAATATACGACGAACAGAATTGTATAGCTATTGAATCAAAGGAAGAATTCTGTATTGTTCCAAGCTTCACTTATTAAAGTTGATTTCTCTTTGTAGGTGTAAACTTCTTCCTGACTTTTCTTTTTTCTATGAATAGTATAAGGTGCTTTTTTAAAGCTGATTTCTCTAAATATATTTCTGTCAATAATGTTAAATTCTTCATCAGAAGCCAAATCAAAAATTTCTCGTAATATCAATGCTATACTGCCAAAGGCTTTAGAGGTTAATTGATAGTCTATAATTTTTGAATAAGCTCAATCCTTGAGGTAACGTTTTGTCATATGGCTGTTTGTCTATTTCAAAGCATTAAAAAAGAAGAGAAAACCGGATTTTGGCTTTCCCTTCTTTTTAACTGTTTATAATTTTATTTTTTTATCTTAACCTGCTTTGGCTTTGACCATTTGCCCTGATAAGTTTTCTTTCCTTTGACAACAATGGCTTTTGCTCTTGCATACAATTTTTTAGCCTTTTTAAATTTGCTATTTGATACACTATATGTCAATTTCTTAGTTGTTTTTGTCACTATTGTCTTTTTAAACTTCTTATCTTTTGCAATCTGTACTTTGTACTTGGTTGCGCCTTTAACTCTCTTCAATGTAAGACTTATTTTCTTAGCATTTTTCTTTTTAATTGCTTTTTTAACAACTGCCTTTCCAACCTTTACAGATGATTTTTTTGTAGTCTGACTTGGTTGTTTTTTAGTTGTTGTTTGTGCATTTGTATTTGACTCCTGTGGATTTGTAGTTTCTGAAGTTGGTTCTGCAGTAGTTGTTGGTTCTGCAGTAGTTGTTGGATTTGTAGTTGGTTCCTCGTATTCTGAATATGCAGGATCTGCAAGTTCTGCAGGTGTTTTTCCTGAGAGTCCAGGGTCTGCCTTAATTGACACAGTTTTCTTTAATCCAAATGATTCTACATTGTTACTTGTATACTGTGATCTTACTTCTACTTCATATGTACCTGTCGCAAGTCTGTTTTCATAGTAACTTGCCACATCCCCATTGATTCCTACCTTAATACAAACACCATCTACAAAAAGATTCAATCTCTGACCTGTTAAATCTGCCACATCAGACCATGCAATAGTAAATCCATAGTCTATACCTTCTGTTAAAATTGAAAGACCAAGTGGTAATGTTGGCTGATTTGGTTTGTCAAATGACTGTGCATTATCTATAACCTGACCTTTAACAGTAACCTTTGATGACTGACCAAATGATGGTGCCGCCAAAGCTGACTCTCTGCCTTCTGCATCCACTGCTGATAAATATGCCAGATATTCACCTGATGATACACTTTCCAATATAACATTTGAATTGGTAATTCCATCTACATATACACGTCTGTAAGGTGTACCTGTCTTTGCATCAAATAAATATAAATTGTAACCTACAACTGATGAATCTGCTGATGGAATACTTGCTTCTGATGATGGTGCCCATGCAACACCTAATTTATTGTCTGCCTGCGCCGGATTGTCAGCAGGAACTTCCGGATTTCCTGTAATATAACTTAATCCCGCCGGTGTTTTTGGACCTATGCAATCAACAGGATATGTGTAATTAAGAGTTGCTCCTGTTACTGTAAAGCTAACTTTTTCTGATAATGTTCCCTCACCCATGCTGTTTACATTTGCAGCCTGCGCTGTATATGAACCTGCTGAAAGTCCACCTACTACACCGCCTTTTGTAGCATTGCCAATCTTTGTAACTAACTCTCCATCCTTGTAAATATAAATGACTGTTGCTGTAACTGTTGGATCATATCCAGCTACATTTGCTGGGTCATCGGCTCCTGCCCATGCAAACATAATTGCATTATCAATTGTATCCGAACCACTTTTGCTAACAGCAACAAGTCCTATTACTTTCTTAGGTGATGATGTTGCTGCTGCACTTACATTGCTTGTTGGATAGTATGTAATCGAAGATACTAACATTGCAATGGCACAAATAATCGCACCAAATTTCTTTAATCTTTTCATTTCATAAACCTCTCTTTCATTTGATTAAACATTAATTGTAATTATACACTTGTAAAGAGTTATTTGTTAGTAGCCTATTTTTATGTATAGTGTTAGTTTTTTAGGAAGGTGTTTTAATTTTAAGATTTTCCATATATATGTACAAACACAAAAAAGTCCTAAAAATGTCAAAAAAAGTACGAGACGTGTTGCGGGTGTCCTGTGGACACCTCTGGACGGAGTCAGAAGCAACGACCGAGGTGGCAGCAGAGAAGTCGAACCTTCGAGCCTGAACTCAGGCTCGATTTTGCAATAAAAAAGGGCACCTGTTAAGGTACCCTTTTTATTGCAAAAAAAGAAGCGCGAGACGGGGATCGAACCCGCGGCCCCCTCCTTGGCAAGGAGGTGCTCCACCACTGAGCCACTCGCGCATTGCTTACTGTGTGATGTCTTGTGTGTCACACGCAAGATATATAATACAGTATGAATTAACTTTTGTCAACAAAAAAATCAAAAAAAATTAAAAAAATTTACAACCAATATTTTTACTAATAAATCATACCAAAAAACAAATACAAAACATACACAGAAATTAACATAATGATATACATTAAATATAATTGCAAATATTAAACATTCTGATTTGAATTTAAACAAAAACTAAAATCCTATAAAAATAATAGAAAAAATATAAATGAAAATAGACAAAAGCAGGGGATTGTGTTTTAATAGTAGTGTTGTAAAAAAAGAGAAGTGAGGTCGGCTTATGGCAATTGATTGGACCATATTAGACGGTATACAAAAGATATTCGGTGGAAGTTTTATGGACTGGCTGATGCCAAAGATAACGGTACTTGGAAATGGTGGCATTGTCTGGATTATAATTGCAGTATGCCTAATATTGACTAAAAAACATCGTAAAGCAGGCTTTTTAGTTTTAATAGGAATGTTACTGGGGCTTATAATAGGAAATGGCATCCTAAAGAATGCAATAGCCAGATCAAGACCATGTTGGATTAATAAGGATTGGCAGATGCTTATTAGCATACCAAAGGATTATTCGTTCCCATCAGGTCACACACAGGCTTCAGTGATTGCGGCAACAATTCTTACTTTATATAAGAAAAAATGGGGTATAGTTGTTATACCGCTTACAGTTATCATAGCATTTTCAAGACTATATTTATATGTGCATTTTCCAACCGATGTGTTAGGTGGAGCATTGCTTGGTTTAACAATAGGCTTGTTTACATACTATGTAGGAAATAAGATTATTGAAGCAAGAATATATAGTAAGAAGTAATTAAATGATTCAAAAAATGAGATAATCCTGAAACTGCAAAGAGAAGTGTAGATTCGAAAACTAAGGACGCTGGTATAAATATTATGCAGAAAAATAGGCATTATATTTAACAAAATAAATATAAAAAGAAAACATTAAAATATATAACACATAAAGAGGGCAGAAAAATGAAGATTTCAACAAAAGGAAGATATGCATTGAGAGTTATGATTGATTTGGCACAAAATGCAGATGAAAAATATATTTCCTTAAAGGATGTGGCAGAAAGACAGCAGATTTCCATGAAATATTTGGAAATGATAGTTTCGCTACTTCATAAAGGAGGTATGGTTAATAGTTTAAGAGGAAAGTCAGGTGGATACAAATTAGCAAAAACACCGGCTGAATATAAAGTTGGTGATATTATCAAATTAGCTGAAGGTTCACTGGCACCGGTTACCTGTTTAGAAGAAGGTGAAACATGCGAAAGAGCAGAGCAGTGTGTAACACTTCCCCTTTGGCAGAAATTAGATTCAGTTATAAATGATTATCTTGATAGTGTAACTTTAGAAGATGTAATTGAAAAGAAAATTTCTTAAAAGAAGAATCAGATACATTAAGAATAAAAAATTAAAAATAAGCAACAAAAAAACATCCATTGGATGTTTTTTTGTTGCTTATTTAAATTGATGATGTTGAATTGATAATCTTGCACCACTTACATATCCACTAAAGAATAAGTAACTTGACATATCAATAGTCTGTTTCTTATAGCTTACATTCTTATCACCGTTAAGAGTTCTCTTTGCTGCTGTGATACAACTTTTATTTAAAGATTTGTTATCGTACAATGCTAATGATCTTTTTAATGAACCATTTCTAACAGGACCGAACTGATAAGGCTGATAAATAACACCATTTAATGAGTTTGGATAACTTTTAGATTTTACACGGTTCATAATAACAATACCAACAGCCTTTTTTCCGGCGAAACATTCAGCACCGGCTTCGCTATAAATAATAGCAGACATTAATCTTAACTGTTTCTTTGTGTAATTATTTTTTACTTTAATATTAATAGTAGCGTATGTTTTCTGATTTGCATTTGAAATCAATGTAACTACAGAAGAACCTTTTTTAACACCTCTTATAACACCTGTTGCTGAAACAGTGGCAACTCTTGGGTTGCTTGATGTTATTGTGTAATTCTTCATTTTTTTTCTCTTTATCTTAAGTAATTTGTATGCTTTTACATTTTTGTTTACTTTTACTGTTTGTGTGGCTGTTACTTGAGTAGTGGATGCTGTCTGCTGAACTGTTGTCTGCTGTGTAGGTTCAGCCGCTTTAACAGTCATAGTGCTTACTGCACATGATGTAAAAAATAAAAGTGCTAAACTTAAAAATCTCTTTTTCAAAATAACCTCCAAATTTGTTACAAATTTATTACATTTGTCTCACGAATGTCAATTATGCCGTAAAATTTGTAATTTGTCAAGGTTATTCATGTAATAATAATGCCATATTCCAGTAATTTCCTAATAATTATTTACTTATTTTAGGAGGATATTTCGGTATGCTCAAAGTAAACTTACCTTATACAAACCTATAATAAATATATAAACAAGGGTAGATTAGGGCATTTTTCACTATAATTTGTCACTAAGAATATTTTACAGAAAAATGTCAAAAATAAAGATTAAAAAAATCCTATTAACCTTATATATAACATTGGGAAAAGAATTGTAAAAAGTTAAAAAATGTGTAGAATATATAGAGAAAAGGTTATTCCTATAAGAAACAAAGGAAAAAGTTTTGAAAAGGTATTTACAAATCTTGAATAAGGCTATATAATCCCTAGTGAATTGATAGGAATTAATAAGGAGGAAAGTATTATGTATATATACGCAGATAATGCAGCAACAACTAAAATTAGTAAATCAGCACTTGATGCGATGATTAAAACAAATGAAGAAGCTTACGGAAATCCATCCAGCTTACATAGCGTTGGACAGAAGGCTAAGGAAGTTTTGGAACAGGCGAGAGTTGATATAGCTAAGTGCATTGGTGCGGACTTTAAAGAAATATATTTCACATCAGGGGGAAGCGAAGCTGACAATCAGGCAATTATTTCAGCTGCTAAACTTGGTGCATTAAGAAATAAGAAACATATTATTTCTACAAAAATTGAACATCATGCAGTTCTTCATACTTTAAATAAATTAGAAAAAGAAGGATTTGAAATTACGTTATTAGATGTGCCTGAAAACGGTGTTGTTAATGTAGAAGATGTTGAAAATGCAATTAGAGAAGATACAGCATTGGTTACAATTATGTTTGCCAACAATGAAATCGGAACATTACAGCCAATTAAGGAAATCGGTGCAGTTTGTAAGAAACATGGTGTTGTTTTCCATACAGATGCAGTTCAGGCAGCAGGTCATGTTAAGATTGATGTAAATGAATTAAACATAGACATGCTCTCAATTTCAGGTCACAAATTCCATGGACCAAAGGGTGTAGGTGTTTTATTTGCGAGAAAAACTGTTCCACTTACTAATGTAATAGAAGGTGGCGCTCAGGAAAGAGGTAAGAGAGCCGGTACAGAAAATCTTCCTGGAATCGTTGGAATGGCAGTAGCTTTACAGGAAGCTTGTGCTAATATGGAAGAAAATGCAAAGAAGGAAACAGCTTTAAGAGACAGATTGATCAAAGGTTTATCAGAAATTGAATATTCAATGTTAAATGGTGATCATGAGAAGAGACTTCCAGGTAATGTAAATTACATTTTTGAAGGTATTGAAGGTGAATCTCTTCTATTATTATTAGATGCAAGAGGTATTGCAGCTTCATCAGGTTCTGCATGTACATCAGGCTCGCTTGATCCAAGCCATGTATTACTTGCAATTGGAAGACCTCATGAGATTGCTCATGGTTCACTTAGACTTACAATTACTGCTGAAAATACAGAAGAAGAAATCGACTACATTGTTGAAAAAACAAAAGAAGTAGTTGCTTACTTAAGAAGTATTTCACCGGTATGGTCAAGAATGATGGAAGAAAAGAACAACAAATAAAGTACATTAATATATATTGTGATTAGATGCAAAAGCAATTTTGTATTGAAAGGAGATTTAATATGTTATATAGTGAGAAAGTAATGGATCATTTCATGAATCCTAGAAATGTAGGAACAATCGACGACGCAGACGGTGTTGGAGAAGTAGGAAACGCTAAATGTGGCGATATAATGAAAATATTTATAAAAGTAGATAATGATATTATTTCAGATGTAAAATTTCAGACATTTGGATGTGGTTCTGCTATTGCAAGTAGCTCAATGGCAACAGAATTAATTAAGGGAAAACCATTAAGTCAGGCACTTGAACTTACAAACAAGGCTGTAGCTGAAGCATTAGATGGTTTGCCAGCACACAAACTTCACTGTTCAGTATTAGCTGAAGAAGCTATTAAGGCAGCTATTGAAGATTATCAGAAGAAAAAAGAAGCTGGAGAAGTAAAATAATTTTATTAATTCTCTTGCATTCTAGGTTGTTGTGTGATTAAATAAAGAGTCGATTGTCAAGACAGAGGCTGGCATAATATATACGGTTGATACGCATTTATGCCTGACACCCATTGGGCGTGATGTGCAGGATGCCACTGGCTATGTTTTGAAGTACGAAGATTGACTGATTTTACAAGCTTATAATTCATAAGATTAAGATTAAAAAACAAAAAAGGATTGGAAGAGAAAAGTGAGTATTAAAGAAATTCAAGATGAAATTATTAAGTTAAAAAAAGAAAAAGATATTTGTATATTAGCCCATTGTTATCAGAATCCTGAAATTTTAGAAGTGGCAGATTTTACAGGTGACAGTTTTGGACTTTCTGTTGAAGCGGCAAAAACTGATGCAAAAACAGTTATTATGTGTGGCGTTAGATTCATGGCTGAAACAGTTAAGATTTTATCACCTGATAAGAAAGTTATTTTGTCAAATGCTGATGCAGGTTGCCCAATGGCAGAAATGATGGACAAGGACTTAATCGAACAGGTTAAGAAAAGTTATCCGGATTACACAGTTGTAGCTTACATTAATACAACAAGTGAGTTGAAGACAATATGCGATGTTTGCGTAACATCATCTTCAGCAGTTACGATTTGTAATAAGATTGAAAATGACAAGATTTTATTTATACCGGATTGTAATTTAGGTGATTGGGTTTCACAGCAGATTCCTGATAAAGAATTTAAGTTACTTTCAGGTGGTTGTCCAACTCATGCAAGAATGAGTAAGGAAGATGTGAAGAAGGCAAAAGAAAAATGGCCTAACGCACAGTTGTTAGTTCATCCTGAGTGTAAACCTGAAATTGTTGAACTTGCTGATTATGTTGGCTCAACAACAGGAATTATGAATTATGCAAGAAAAAGTGATCATAAGGAATTTATTATTGGTACAGAGAATTCTATCGTAACTCATTTACAGATGGAATGTACAGATAAGATTTTCCATCCATTGTCAAAAGATTGTGTATGCCACAATATGAAGGCAACAACTTTAACAGATGTTTTAAACTGTTGTAAGGGTATTAGTGGTGATGTAATTGAAATGGATGAAGATACAAGAATTAAAGCGAAGAAATGTATCGACAAAATGATTGAAATGGGATAAATTAAAATTGAATTAAAATAATGAGTATAAGGCTGAAATGTATTTTCAGCCTTATGTTATTATCAAAATCCTATAGAAAATTTAGGAGGAAAATATGAAAGCATTAATAGCTATGAGTGGCGGTGTTGACAGCAGCGTTGCAGCAGTTTTTATGAAAGAAAAAGGATATGAGCCAATAGGCGTTACAATGAAGCTTTACGACAACGAGGATATTAATATTTCTAATGAAAAAACATGTTGTTCATTAAGTGATATTGAAGATGCAAGAAGTATTGCTTTTCAAGAAGGATTTCCATATTATGTTTTCAATTTCAAGGCACAGTTTAGAGAAAAGGTAATGGATAAGTTTGTTAATTGCTATAAATGTGGTATGACACCTAATCCATGTATTGACTGTAACAGATATTTGAAATTTGACGAGTTAGACAGAAGAGCCAAAGAGTTAGGCTGTGATGTTATCGTAACAGGTCATTATGCAAGAATCAGATTTAACGAAGAGACAGGTAAGTACGAACTTCTTAAAGGTATAGATGACTCAAAAGACCAAAGTTATGTTCTTTATTATATGACTCAGGAAGAATTAAGCAGAACAATGTTTCCTTTAGGGGAATATACAAAAGACGAAATCAGAAAGATTGCAGAAGAGCATGAACTAATTAACGCCAACAAACACGATAGTCAGGATATTTGTTTTATTCCTGACGGTAATCACATGAAGTTTATAGAAGAATATACTCATGAAAAGGTTGGTCGTGGCAATTTCCTTGATATCAATGGAAAGGTTATAGGTCAGCACAATGGGTATTATCGTTATACAGTAGGTCAGCGAAAAGGCATCAATGTAAACCGTGACGGTAAGCATTATGTGTTGGAAATTCGACCTGAAACAAATGAAGTAGTAGTTGGACGTAACAAGGATTTGTTTAAAAATCAATTGATCGCATCAGACTTTAATTGGATATCAGGCGAGACACCTACCAAACCTATTGCTGTGATGGGACGTACAAGATATCATCAGCCACTTACAAAAGGTGTGGCAGAGGTACTTGACAACGGAAATGTAAAAGTCACATTTGATGAACCGATTAGAGCTATTACAAAAGGCCAGTCAGTTGTTTTATATAACGGCGATGTTGTTTTAGGTGGCGGTGCCATAGTGAAATCAATGAACAGCCAGGTATAATTTATCAATTAAGATTAGGGTTAACACCAAAAATATAATATATGAACAAAAAAGCAATTTCTATTTAAACTATTTTTACAAAAACATAAAGTTTAGTAAGAAGAACAGTTTTAAGTAGAAGTTGCTTTTTTACAAAATAATTGGTGTTTTAACATATGATTCAATATAGTAAAATAGAAAATATAAAAAATATCTTAAAACATACTAAATATATATACAATAAATATTTTTTTAAAAAAGTTAATATTTCCTATTGACATTGTAGGAAATAAGTTGTATCATCTCTATTATAAACAAAACCTACTAAACATATAGGAAATAAAACATTTCTTATAACAAGGAATTAAAAAGGAGTAAGGTAATGAACAAGACAAAGACAGCGTATAATTACAAAATGAGAAAAATATACTGTTGTGTCAGAAGTTACATAGGAAATGCAAAGGCACGAATGTGCAGTTAATATATAATAAGAAGTAATGATTTGAGATTACCGATGAGCCAATTAAATGTAAGCCAAAAGAAAGCTAAAGGAAATATCAAATTATTGAATTAAAGTTTTATAAAAAAAATTGGAGGAAACAAAAATGGCAAAAGTTTACGAAAGTGCATCAGAGTTAGTTGGTAAGACACCACTACTTAAATTAAATAAATATCAGGAAAGCGTAGGAGTTAAGGACGCAAGCATTTTAGCAAAGCTTGAATATTTAAATCCTGCAGGAAGTGTTAAGGACAGAGTTGCTCTTCAGATGATTGAAGATTTAGAAGAGAGCGGACAGATTAAACCAGGAGCAACTTTAATTGAGCCAACATCAGGAAACACAGGTATTGGTATTGCAGCAGTTGCAGCATCAAAGGGATACAAAGTAGTAATTACAATTCCTGAAACAATGAGTATTGAAAGAAGAAACATTATTAAAGCATACGGTGCTGAAATTGTTTTAACAGACGGAGCAAAGGGAATGAAGGGCGCAATTGCTAAGGCTGAAGAGTTAAAGGAAGCAACTCCTGGTTCAGTAATTCTTGGACAGTTTGTAAATCCTTCAAATCCTAAGGTTCATAGATTAACAACAGGACCTGAAATTTGGGAAGACACAGATGGTAAGGTTGACATTTTTGTTGCAGGCGTTGGTACAGGTGGTACTGTTACAGGTGTAGGTGAATATTTGAAATCAAAGAACCCTAACGTAAAAATTGTTGCAGTAGAACCAAAAGACAGTCCTGTTCTTTCAGAAGGCAAAGCTGGAGCACACAAGATTCAGGGTATTGGTGCGGGATTTGTTCCTGATGTTCTTAATACAGAAATCTATGATGAAATTATTCCTGTATCAAATGAAGATTCTTTTGAAACAGGTAAGGCAATTGCGAAAACAGAAGGTGTTTTAGTTGGTATTTCATCAGGTGCAGCATTATTTGCAGCAAAGGAACTTGCAAAGAGACCTGAAAACAAAGGAAAAACTATTGTAGCATTACTTCCTGACTCAGGAGACAGATACTACAGCACAGCTTTATTCCAGTAGAAATTAAATAGAAATATAAAAAAATAAAACAAAGATAGAATAACAAAAGAAAATATGGCTTTATAATGACAGTTAATGTAAAGCTAGATAAAAGCACTGATTTTAGCAAAAATATAGTGCAAAATAAAGAACAAAATACAATTGAATAAGAAATTATATTAAGTATAATAAAACAAGAAAAAACAGATAGGAGATTTAAAAATGAGCGAAAGAAATTATAAATTTGAAACATTACAGTTACACGTAGGACAGGAACAGCCGGATCCAGCAACAGATTCAAGAGCAGTACCAATTTACCAGACAACATCTTATGTATTTAAGAACTCAGCACATGCAGCAGCAAGATTCGGATTAGCTGATGCAGGTAACATTTATGGTAGATTAACAAACTCAACACAGGGTGTATTCGAAGACAGAATCGCAAAACTTGAAGGTGGTGTAGCGGGTCTTGCAGTTGCATCAGGTGCAGCAGCAATTTCATACACAATTCAGGCTTTAGCAGGAGCAGGCGAACATATTGTTGCCCAGAAGACAATTTATGGTGGTACATCAAACCTTTTAGCACATACATTACCAAACTACGGTATCACAGCTACATTTGTAGATGCTCATAACTTAGAAGAAGTTGAAGGAGCAATTCAGGAAAATACAAAGGCTATCTACCTTGAAACATTAGGAAACCCTAACAGTGATATTCCTGATCTTGATGCAATTGCTGAAATTGCACATAAGCATGGACTTCCTGTAGTAGTTGATAACACATTTGGTACACCATACCTTATTCGACCAATCGAACATGGAGCAGACATTGTTGTTCATTCAGCAACTAAGTTCATCGGTGGTCATGGAACATCACTTGGTGGTGTAATCGTTGACGGTGGTACATTTGATTGGGCTGCAAGCGGAAGATATCCTGGAATTTCAGAACCAAACCCAAGTTACCATGGCGTAAGATTTACAGAAGCAGCAGGTCCTGCAGCTTTTGCAACATACATTAGAGCAATTTTACTTAGAGATACAGGTGCAACAATTTCACCATTTAATGCTTTCTTATTACTTCAGGGTACAGAAACATTATCTCTTAGAATTGAAAGACATAACGAAAATACTAAAAAGGTTGTTGAATATTTATCAAATCATCCATTAGTTGAAAAAGTAAATCATCCATCATTACCAGATCACCCAGATCATGGGTTATATGAAAAATATTTCCCAAATGGTGGGGCAAGTATCTTTACTTTCGATATCAAGGGTGGTCAGGAAGAAGCTCATAAGTTTATTGATAATCTTCAGTTATTCTCATTACTTGCTAACGTTGCAGATGTTAAGTCATTAGTAATTCATCCTGCAACAACAACACATAGCCAGTGCACAGCTGAAGAATTAGCAGAACAGAACATTAATCCAAACACAATCAGATTATCAATTGGTACAGAAAACATTGATGATATTATTGAAGACTTAGATGAAGCATTTAAGGCACTTCAGTAATTAACATAACAATTGATTAAAAAATATATAGGCAGGCATAGACGGGAAACTGTTTATGTCTGCCTTGATTTTTTTAAAAATATTATAAGTACCATATAAATGAATGTGTACTTGATTTTTAAAATAAATAATATAAAATCGTTATAGGTATTAATATTTGTTTCGCGAAAATTATTTCGTGTGTGCTAAGGTTAAGTTCATTCATATTAGAGGACAGTTAGGATAAGAACTTTAGACACGATGATTTTATAAATAAATTAATGAAAATAGAACAAATTAAGTAGTAAGAATTAAATAAATATATTGCGAGGTTGTATATGGATTATTATAAAAGAGCAGTAGAATTAAACGATGACACAGTAGCTAACAGACGTTATATACACGAAAATGCAGAAGTAGGTTTGGAACTTCCAAACACAGTTGAATATATAATGAAGAAGTTAGAAGAGTATGGCTTAAAACCTGAAAAGTGTGGCCATGGTGTAACCACAACAGTAGGTAGAGGTGGAAAAGTTATTTTACTAAGAGCAGATATGGACGCCCTTCCAATGACTGAGGAAAGTGGCGAAAGTTTTGCCAGCAAAAATAAAAATGCGGCACATTGTTGCGGCCATGATTTTCATGCAGCCATGTTATTAACAGCAGCAAGAATGTTAAAAGAAAACGAAAAAGAACTAAAGGGAACTGTTAAGTTTATGTTCCAGCCGGCAGAAGAAATTTTTGAAGGTAGCAAGGACATGGTAGAAAATGGTTTGCTTAAAAATCCAAAACCGGATGTAGCACTTGCAGCTCATGTGGTAGTTGGTAGAATCCCAATTGGAACTTATATGTATAACAGCAAAGATACAATGATGTATTCAGTTGACGGCTTTAAAATCACTGCTAAGGGAAAAGGTTCTCATGGTGCATATCCTCATGTGGGAATAGATCCAATTAACATTGGGGCACACATTCATTTGGCATTACAGGAGTTAGTTGCAAGAGAAAGTGATCCTTCAAAAGCAGTTGCTTTGACAGTTGGAAAATTTCAGGCAGGTACAGCAGCAAACATTATACCTGAAACAGCAGTTTTAGAAGGCACTCTTCGAACAAACGATAGCAAAATGAGAGAAAAAATTGTTAACAGAATAAAAGAAGTAGCAGAAAAAACTGCAGAAGTTTATGGTGGCAGTGCAAGTATTGAAATGATATATGAAGTGCCTACAATAACATGCGATAGCAAACTTACGGAAGAGTTTGTCAAGTATATTAAAGAAATTAACGGCCCTGAAATGATACCGTATCCTGATGTTACAGCTAGTGCTTCAGACGATTTTGCAGTAATAGCTGAACAGATACCAAGCACGTATTTATATATTTCGGCAGGCTTTATGGATGAGAGAGGTGATTATCCTGTTCATCATCCAAAAGTAAAGTTTAATGAAGAAGTTTGCCCTATAGGAGCCTCGGTTATGGCTCACTTGGCAACAAGATGGCTGGGAGAAAATTAATGAATAACAAAAAAAGAAGTAATTAGAATGATAAAATTTATGCTGTTTTCAATATCAGCAGGAGTTATTGAGGGTATAGTTTTTGGAAAAGCAACAGACACAAAGGAGACGACATCATGTTATCAAATAGAAGAATAGTTATTATAGGAGCAGGTCACGTGGGAACTCATTGTGCAGCAGCACTGAGTTTTCAAAATATATGTGACGAGATAGTTTTTATTGACAGAGATAAGGAAAAAGAAAAAAGTCAGGCAATGGATTTAGCTGACAGTGTGGCATTTTTACAGTCGGCACCGGTTATAAGAGTTGGAGATTACAAAGATTGTGAAGATGCAGATATTATTGTAATTGCAGCAGGAGTACCAAGGCTACCGGGCCAGACAAGACTTGATACATTAGGGGCATCAGTTGAATGTATTAAGGATGTTGTGGAAAACTTAAAGCAAGTGAAAATAAATGGTATTGTAATTACAATTACTAATCCTGCCGACATAATAGCTGATTATGTAAGAAAAGGGCTTGATTTGCCTAAAAATCAGGTATTTAGCACAGGTACATCATTAGACACAGCCAGAACAAGAAGAACCGTTGCAGATTTATGTAATGTAGATCCAAGAAGCGTTCTAGCTTTTGCAATGGGAGAACATGGCGATTCATCAATGGTTCCTTTTTCTCACATGACAATATTTGGAAAGCCTTATAAAGAATTTGTATCAGAAAATAAGGGAAGAGTAAAAGAATTTTCTGAAGAAAAAGTAGTTGAAGGCACACATATGCGTGGAATGGATATTATTAACGGAAAAGGTTCAACTGAATTTGGCATAGGTGCGGCACTTGCTGATATGGCAAAGGCTGTTTTAACAAATGAACACAGAATACTTCCTGCATCAACTTTACTTGAAGGGGAATACGGTCAGAAAAATGTTCACGCAGGAGTGCCATGTATCATTGGTAGAAATGGCATTGAAAGTGTAGTGGAACTTCATTTAACAGAAGAGGAAAATAAGCAGTTTGCAAAATCCTGTGATATTATAAGAGAGCACATAAAAATGGCAGAGACTATTTAAAGTTAAAAACAGAAAGAAGGAAAAAATGGAAAATTACAGCATACATCTTCCAAGTTATTCTATTGGAGACAAGGTATATAACAAGATTCCCGAAATATGTGAAACTTATGGAAAAAAGATTATTGCAATTGGTGGTCATAAGGCAATTAATGCAGCAAGAGAAAAAATAGAAAAAGCAATTGAAGGTTCAGATTTAGAAATACTGGATTTTTTATGGTACGGTGGAGAGGCAACTTATGAAAATGTCGAAGCCTTAATGGAAAATCCGCTTGTAAAAGAAGCCGACATGATTTTTGCAATTGGTGGTGGAAAATCAACAGATACAGGAAAATGCTTGGGGGTAAAAATAGACAAACCGGTATTTTCTTTTCCAACAATAGCATCAAACTGTTCAGCTTGTACAAGTGTGTCCATAATGTATTATCCTGATGGAAGATTTAAGGAGCCTTTCTTTTATCCGGCACCACCGGTTCATGCTTTTATTGATACAGAAATTACAGTAAATTCACCATCAAGATATTTATGGGCTGGTATGGGCGACACTTATGCAAAATATTTTGAAGCTGAAATGTCTTCAAAAGGAGAGGAATTACAGCATTATTTCCAAATGGGTGTAAATGCAAGCCGAATGTGTTACGAGCCTATAATGAAATATGGAAAAGCTGCCATGGATTCAAATGACAGAAAACAAAATTCTTATGAATACGAGCAGGTTGTATTGGCGATTATAGTATCAACTGCTGTTGCTTCAATTTATCTTACGGCAGAGCACACAGTTCATTACAATTCAGGATTGGCACATGCTATATTTTATTCTTTGACAGCGCATCCTCATATTGAAAAAAATCATCTTCATGGGGAAGTTGTAAGTTATGGTGTTTTAAATCTTTTACTTGTAGACAACAATATGGAAGATTTTGAAACAGTATATAAATTTAACAAGTCAGTAGGACTTCCAACATGTCTTAAAGATTTGGAATTTACAAAAGACAACATAGAACAATTAGCAGAAAATGCGGTAATAATGAAAGATATCCAGCATAACCCATACGTTATTACAAAGGAAATGTTAATAACATCAATGGAAAAATTAGAAGAATTAAATAAATAAAATTGCAAAGGATAAGATTAATGGACAAGAAAATAATATTTTTGGATTTAGATGGAACATTAACAAATGATGAAAAGAAAATTACACCTAAAACAAAAGAAGCCCTTATGGACATTCAAAAAAGAGGTCATATTGTGGCTCTTGCGTCTGGCAGACCAACGCCTGGCATGGGATTTATTGCAAAAGAGCTGGAACTTGAAAAATATGGTGGATATGTTATGTCATTTAATGGTGGAAAAATTATCGACTGGAAAACAAAGGAGACAGTTTTTGAGAATACTCTGGATAGAAAATATCTTCCTGATTTAATAAGATATGCAAGACAAAACAATCTGGGGCTGATTACTTATGACAACAAGCAGGGACTTGTGGCTACACGAGTAGATCCGTATGTAATGCTTGAAACTGTAAAAATCAACAGAATACCAGCATTTTTAACAGATGTAGTAAAGTATGTGGACTACAATCCAAACAAATGCCTTTACACTGTAGATCCTGAAATTTCAGAGTATCACGAAAAAAGGCTTGCCGAAAAATTCGGAGATGTTCTTTCAGTGTATCGTTCTACAGATTACTTTATTGAAATTGTACCAAAGGGAATTGACAAAGCTGCATCAATTAAAGTTTTAATTGACAAATTAAACATACCTCATGAAAATACAATTGCCTGTGGTGATGGATTTAATGATTTGTCAATGATTAAATATGCAGCAGTTGGTGTTGCAATGGAAAATGCTGTAGATGCAGTGAAAGAAAATGCTGATTATATTACAGCATCAAACAACGATGATGGTATAGCAAAGGTAGTAGAAAAGTTTATAACGGATTAATGATGGGATGAATGTATTACTTTCTAAACTTGATGAAGCAATTGATGATTTAGAAAATGGTCGTGTACTTACAGAGGAAGAGTTATGGGAAGAAATTGACAGCATATAGAGGATTGGGTATGGAAACAAAAGACTACAAAATAGAAATTTAGGGTTGACTGACAGAAATGGTTGACGTATAATTCTTACTAACAGTTGAAGATGACCATTGAAACCGTTGATGCGGAGGTAAAAGTGAATCGTGCACTTACAGAGAGTAGGGAGTAGCTGAGAACCCACAGAACGCAGCTCACATAAATGGACCGCAGAGGGCATGGAACAAAACTTTTTTAGAAGCCAGTATTTCATGACGTGAAGGCATACGTTAGTTGCACAGAGTATGTTTGTACTTGTTGAGAGCATATCGTTTGATATGAATCAAGGTGGCACCGCGGAAGATTTTTAGATTATCCGTCTTTGATAGTAGATTAATACTATCAAGGACTTTTTTTCGTATAAAGAAAAATAGATTATAGAAGTTATAAAAGTAATTTAATTTCTATATACTCTGAAGGGTTATCTAAACTGAAATAACTTTTAAAAGGAGAAAGATTATGAGAGGATTTAAGAAAGTTTTAGGTTTAGTTTTAACAGTAGCATTAGCTACATCAGTATTCACAGCATGTGGAAACAGCAAAAAGGGTGGAGATAATGAAAATGACAAGAAAAAAATTGGAATTATCACAATGGTAGAAAATGGCGCTTTTATGGATATGAAAGAAGGAATTCTTGAAGAATTAAAAGCAAAAGGCTACACAGAAGACAACACAACTTTTGATTACCAGTGTGCATCAGGTGATGCAACAACTTTATCAACTATAGCAAGTAACATGGCTGACGGTTCATACACGGCAGTGTTTACAATTGCAACACCTCCAACACAGACATTTGTAAGTACAGAATCAGATACACCTGCATTCTTCTGTGCAGTATCAGCACCACTTGCAGCAAAGGTTTTAACAGATATGGATAAACCTGACATGAATGCTACAGGAACATCAAATGCAATTCCTGTTTCAGAAATAATTGATTTTGCACAGGCAACAACACCTGCAAAGAAATACGGTCTTATTTATAGTGGAAACGAAGACAACGCTACAAACACAATTAAACAGGTTGAAGAATACTTAAAGAAAATCGGTGTTGAATATGTTGAAAAAACAGCTCCTACAGCAGCAGATGTAGAAAACGCAACAAACGCTTTAATAGCTGAAAAAGTAGATGCAGTATTTGTTCCAAATGATTCAATTATTCAGGACGGTGTTTCAAAACTTACAGAAATCTGCAAGGACAAAAAAGTTCCAACATATTGTGCATCAGCAACAACAGTTCAGTCAGGTTGTTTTGCAACACTTGCAATTGACGACAAGGGAATCGGTAAGAAAACAGCAGATATGGCAGTTGAATATTTAAAGAATGGTAAGAAGGTAGAAGATATACCGGCACAGGTTGTAGGTATTGACTACTGTTCAGTAAATAAAGACACAATGAAAGCTTTAGGACTTACAAAGAAAGATATAAAAACAAAGTATGAAGTAAAAGAACTTGATACAGCTAAGTAAGTTTAAAAGTATAAATTAGATAATATGAAAAAACATTTGAAACGTATAAAGCAAAAAGTTTGCTACAAAAATGAAAATAATAGAGTAATGAAAAACTGAGAATTGAAATATTACAATAATAATTGAAAGTGAAAAAGAAATGGTAGAATTACAATATTATTTATCAAATGTGCCAGAGGCATTAATTTACGGTTTATTGGCAATGGGTATATATATTTCTTTAAGAATATTAGATATACCTGATTTAACAACAGAAGGAAGTTTTGGATTTGGAGCTGTAATTTCTGTTTTAGTTTCTCTTAACGGTCATCCGATTCTTGCAGTTTTTGCTGGAATGGCGGCGGGAATGATAGCAGGATTAATTACAGGAGCTTTGCAGACTAAACTTAATGTGCATCCTGTTTTGGCAGGTATTATTACAATGAGTGGTTTGTATTCCATTAATTTGGTTTGCTATTCTTTGACAGATAAAGGTCAGACTACAAACTTAAGTTATGGTAAAGTAACAATTTTTGAAAAAGTAAAAGAAACCTTAGGTATTAGAGGTATGTTTGAAACTTCTATGGTAAAGGCTGGTGTTAGTTTTATTATTGCTTTAGTTGTAATTCTATTAGTGATTTGGTTTTTTAAAACTCATTTAGGACTTTGCATTAGAGCAACAGGCGACAATCCTGATATGGTAAGAGCATCATCAATTAACGTAGACAGAACAAAGATTGTTGGTTTGATGATGGCAAACGGTCTTATTGGTTTATCAGGTGCACTGCAGTCACAAAGCATTAGCTATGCTGATATTAGTTTACAAAACGGAACTTTGATTTATGGTCTTGCTGCAGTAATTATTGGTGAAGTTATTTTTGGAAAAAGAAGTGTGGCAACAGGAATTGTTTCAGCAGTAATCGGTTCTGTTCTATATAAAATAATAGTTGCATTCGTTATCAGACAGCAGTTGTTTGGCGACATGAGTTCAAATCTTATGAAATTCACATGTGCATTAATAGTAGCTATTACATTGGCAGTACCTGCAATTAAGGAAAGAATGGCTGCAAGAAAAATCAGAAAGGGGGCAATGTAATGTTAGAAATAAATAACATATCAAAAACCTTTGCCAAAGGTACAGTTAATGAACATACAGCAATTAACCATATGTCATTAAACCTAAAAGATGGTGATTTTGTAACAGTGGTTGGCTCCAATGGTGCAGGTAAATCAACCTTATTTAATGCAATATGTGGTACCTTTATGGTGGATAAAGGGAATATTTTATTAGATGGAGAAGATATTACTTTTAAGAGTGAACATGCAAGAGCTAAATTAATCGGTAGAGTTTTTCAGGATCCAATGAAAGGAACAGCTCCTAATATGACAATCGAAGAAAATCTTGCGTTGGCATATACAAGAGCAGGAAAGAAAAATTCACCTTTTAAGAGAGCCATAACTAAGAAACAGACAGCTTTCTTTAGGGAGAATCTTGCAAGATACAATATGGGAATTGAAGACCGAATGAAAACCAAAATCGGCTTACTTTCAGGAGGTCAGCGACAGGTAGTTACATTGTTAATGTGTACTTTATCAATTCCAAAGCTGTTATTGCTTGATGAGCATACAGCAGCTCTTGATCCTGCAACAGCAGAAAGAGTAATGGAAATAACAAAAGAAATTGTAGCAGAGAATAACATTACCACAATGATGATTACACATAATTTGAATCAGTCATTAACCACAGGTAACAGAACAATTATGTTAGACAGTGGGGAGATTATTTTGGATCTTTCAGGAGAAGAAAGAGACAATATGACAATGGACGATTTGATTAAGATGTATTCAGCAAAGAAACAGAAGGCATTTGATAATGATAGAATATTGTTAAGTTAAGAAAAAGAAGTTGTAGCATTGCTACAGCTTCTTTTTTTGTGTAATAAGAACTTCCTTCAGAACTTCTTATTACGCAAAAAACAATACGCAATTATACAATTTCAGACAAGTGTACAAAAAACAGAAAGAATGGTTGCATTTAGTAAAAAGTAGAGTTATATTACAAACATAAGAAAATTATACATAAGTATAAAAAAAATACCAATGTAATATTTAGATACATTAGTATAAGGAGGAAGTTATGGCAAATTCAAACATTACAAAAAAAGCTTTGGCGCAAAGCTTAAAAGAGTTGGGGGCCACAAAGATTTTAGATAAAATAACTGTTGCTGACATTACAGACCATTGTGGTGTTAATAGACAGACATTTTATTATCATTTTAATGACAAGTATGAATTGCTTAGTTGGATATATAATCAGGATTTATTTATTCCGTTGACTCAGGATTTGACTATTGAAAACTGGGGAGAAAAATTAATTGGATTGTTCAAATATATGAAACAGCAGAAAGCGTTTTTTATGAACACAATTAAGTCATCCAACAATTTCTTCGCTGAATATAGTAATAAAATTTTCGCAGAGTTGTTTGTGAAGGCAATAGCAGAACTTGATTTATATCAGCATTTAGATGATAAAGAAAAGGATATATATGCAAGATTTTTCGCTTATGGCTTAACAGGAGTAATTGTTGACTGGGCATTAAAGGGCATGAAAGAAAACGAAGATGACCTGGCAATTTTGTTGCAGAAAATGACATTGCAGACTGAAGAGTTAGGACATGAGATTTACATGTATAAAAGAAATACAAAGAATTAAAAAAATAATTTAACAGGAAATTGATTTTAGTCTATTTGAAAATATACAGAGTTATATTTTTACAATAAATAGGTACAAATGAAATCTAATATCTGTTTATTATACAGAAAGTAAATGACTTATACAATTTTATACAGGTGTCATAAAAATACATTGGCGTATAAGAATGTATAATGATTTTTTTACATATAAATGTATACTGTACAATAGAAAAGAAAAGGAGTGTATGTTGAAATGAGAAAGTATGTTCAAAAAGGAATAAGTTTGGCGTTGGTTATGACAATGTCAACCTGGTGTTTGTCAGGATGTGGAACTACAAACACACAGTCAAAGAAAACAGAAAAAAAACAAACAGAAGCTTCTGACACAATTAAACAGTCAGATTTGCAAACATTATTAAGCAGTAAGATTGGTGACACAGCCAATACTGAAAAGAAAGAAACAGTTTTCGTGGAAATGGATCCATCTGGTGAAGTTACTAAGACAACAGTAAGTGATACTTTGAAAGTTTCTGATAAGGATAGCATTAGTGATGTATCAAATCTCGATAATATTACAAATTTAAGTGGTGATGAAAAATATACTACAGATGAGAATGGCAATATTGTTTGGGAGAATAAAGGAAAAGACATTACATATCAGGGTACAACAACAGAGTCTACACCTATTAAAGTAAATGTTAAATATTATTTAGATGATGAAGAAATATCACCAGATGATTTGGCAGGAAAAAGCGGAAAAGTAAAAATTGTTTATGACTATGTTAATGAAACATCATCTGAGGGAAAATTCATTCCATTTATTACTTTAACAGGTATGGTTTTAGATGATAATTTCACAAATGTAAAAGTTGATAACGGTAAAGTAGTTGAATATGATGGTTCAAACATTGTAATCGGTTATGGAGCACCGGGCTTTAAGGACAATCTTATATCAACAGTCAGCAAGGCTGAAGATTATTTAAAGGATATTGATATTCCTGAATCATTTACAGTTGAAGCTGATGTAAAAGACTTTAGCTTAAACATGTCACTTACAATGGCAACATCTGAAATTGCTGATTTAGATTTAGACAAGAGCTTAGATTTCTCAGATATTGAAGATAAGATGGATGAGTTAAAGGACGGTACAAATCAGTTAGTAAAAGGTGCTGGAGATTTAGTATCAGGTGCCGGCGAATTAAATTCAGGTGCAGATAAGATTGATAAGGGTGCAAAGGATATTGCTAAATATACATCTGATTTATATTTAGGAACAACTACATTATTAACAAGTTATAAGAAGTTTGACAGTGCTCTTGTTTCAGGTGTTAAGAGTGCAAACAAAGGTGCTAAGAAATTATACAAAGGAACAAAGAGTGTTAAGTCAGCATCTAACCAGTTGAATTCGGGTGCCCAGACATTAAACAGCGGCGCTAAGAAGGTTAACTCAGGTGCACAGGAACTTGCAAAAGGTTTAAGCAGTGCAAAAGCAGGTTTTGAAGATGTTAAGGACAGCAAGGGTAATGTTAAGAGCCAGGGCTTAAAGAATGGCTCAAAGGCTTTAGCAACAGGAACAAAAACAGCAGAAGCAGGCATAAAACAGTTAGTTGGTACATTACAGTCAACACCAAGTTCTATCCAGACTCAAATTGATGGTGTTGTTAAAAAAGTAAGCGCAGCTACAGGCGGTGCAATTGCTTCTGAAAAAGCATTAAACGCAACTATTGAAAAGATTAACGGTGCCATTGCTCAGGGCGCAGACATGACTACTGTTTTAACAGGCGCAGGTTTAAATGCAACAGCTTATTATCAGTTATTAGAAGCATATTATGGAATTAAAACATTAGAGCAGGTTAAATCAACATTTGAAACTCAGATTACTTCACAGGCATCAAGCATTAAGGCTCTTGTTGATGGCATGGGAGATTTAACAGATGGTGCATCAGCGTTAAATACAGGAATTAATACATTATACACAGGTATTAGTAAGTTAAATACAGGTGCCGGTACTTTAGCAGCAGGCACAAAAAGTTTATATGATGGAACAAGTACATTAGCATCAGGAACAAACCAGTTAAATAGTGGTGCAAAAACTCTTAACTTAGGTATGAAGTCACTTAGCCAGGGAACAGATAAGATGAACAGTAAGTTAGGCGATGCAAGCTCACAGGTTAAAGATGGTATTGCAACTGTTAATTCAGGTGCAGGACAGATTAGTGATGGTGCTAAAACATTAGCAAATGGTACAGGTTCATTAAGCAGTGGTGTTGTAACATTATTTAATGGAACAAAAACATTAAAAGATGGTGTTGTCAAATTAAATGACGAAGGTATAAGCAAGATTACTGAAATCTTTGGCGATGATACAAAGGATGCAGTTAATAGTATTGAAGATATATTAAATAACGGAAAAGAATACAAGTCATTCTCAGGAATTAAGAGTGATATGTCAGGTAACGTTAAATTCATATTTAAGACAGCCGAAATCAAGTCGGATAAGTAAAGGAGCTAATAAGTTATGAAGAAGTTTGGACAGTTTGTTGTAAAAGCCAGATATGTCATATTACTAATTAGTATTTTACTACTAATTCCAGCAGGCATTGGCTATATGAATACAAAAGTAAATTACGACTTATTATACTATTTGCCGGACGGAATTGACACAATGACAGGTCAGGACATAATGATGGATGAATTCCATTCAGGTGCATTTAGTATTGTTATGGTTGATAAGATGGATGATAAAGATGTCACAAAGCTTATTGACAAAATGAAAAAAGTTGACCATGTAAGTAAAGTTTTATGGTATGACTCTTTTGAAAAAGCAGGTGTACCAAAATCAATGCTACCGGATGATGTGTACAAAGCCTTTAACAAAGGTACATCAACAATTATGATGGTTATTTTTGATGACACAAGTTCCGGTGAGGGAACAATGGATGCAATAACACAACTTAGAAATCTTACACAAAAACAGTGTTATATTAGCGGTATTTCAGCCATTGTTACAGATACAAAAGTGTTAGTTGAACAGGAAATGTTCATATACGTTTGTATAGCAGCATTAGTTTCAATTGTTGTTTTGTCATTGTTAATGGATTCATACTTAATTTCAATTTTCTTTATGTTAAGTATTGGAATGGCTATTATATATAACTTAGGCAGCAACTTTGTGGTGGGAGAAATATCCTATCTTACAAAGGCGTTAGCGGCGGTACTTCAGCTTGGTGTTACAATGGACTATTCAATATTCCTGTGGCACAGTTTTGAGGAAGAGCTGGAGAAACATGACGGTGACAGTAAATCGGCTATGGCGAATGCTATTGCAGCTACAATATCTTCTGTTGTAAGTAGTTCAATAACAACAGTGGCAGGTTTCATTGCTTTATGCTTTATGAGTTTTACATTGGGACTTGACCTTGGTATTGTAATGGCAAAAGGTGTAATTTTAGGTGTTATCTCATGTGTAACTGTTTTACCGGCTTTCATTTTGGTATTTAACAAAGCCATTCAGAAAACAAAGCACAAACATTTATTACCTGATTTTAAAAAAATTCCTGTGTGGATTACAAAGCATTATAGAATATTTATTGTATTGTTCTTATTATTAATTGGTCCTGCAGCTTACGGTCAGGCAAATACAAATGTATATTATGATTTAACATTAAGTTTGCCGGAAAGCTTAAAGAGTGTTACAGCTCAGAATAAAGTGGCAGATACTTATGATTTAGGCTCGGCTAACATGATTTTAATAAGTTCAGATACAAAGATGAAAGATGTTAAAGATTTATTGTCAGATGTTAATGATGTAAAAGGTGTAAAAGTTGCAATGGGACTTGAAAGTTTCTTAGACGGCTCAGTTCCTGATTCATTTATACCGGAAGATTTAACAAGTGCATTAAAGAGTGAAAAACATGAAATGTTAATCTTTATGTCTGAGTATAAGACAGGTTCAGATGAAGCCAATGCACAGTGTAATCAAATCGAAAAGATTATTAAGAAATACGACAAGTCAGGAATGCTTGTAGGTGAAGCTGCATGTACAAGAGACTTAATTAAGATAACAAACAAAGACTTTGCAACAGTAAGTTTTGTTTCAATATTTGCAATTTTTGCAATTATCGCAATTGTATTTAAGTCAATTACACTTCCTATAATTTTGGTAGCAGTAATTGAACTCGCAATCTTCATCAACATGGGTATTCCATTCTATACAGGAGCAACATTACCGTTTATTGCTTCAGTTGTAATTGGAACAATCCAGTTAGGTGCGACAGTTGACTACGCAATCTTAATGACTAACAGATATAAGTTAGAGCGTAGTAGTGGCAAGGAAAAACATCTTGCTGCAAAAGACGCATTAACAGCAACAATGAAGTCAATTATTGTTAGTGCTTGTACATTCTTTGGGGCAACATTTGGTGTAGGTGCTTACTCAAGTATTGACATGATTAGTTCACTTTGCTTACTTATGGCAAGAGGTGCCGTAATTAGTATGCTTTGTGTAATTTGTATTTTACCGGCAATGTTTGTTGTTTTTGACAAGGCTATTGTAAAGGGAAGTTACAAATTCTTAGACAAATAATTAAAACAGCAAATTAATGTTTGTTTTAAAAGTAAATTAATGTTAGTTTGAAAAGTAAGTTAATGTTAGTTTGAAAAAGCAAAAAATGAAGTTTTAGAGGTTCAAATATAAGTTAAACATTATAAAGTTTAATGGAATTTGAACCTCTTTTTCGTTTAAAAAAAATGAAAAATGTGGTATAATTAGCATAAAATTAAGTACGGATTATTTTTAATCTTAAAGACTGGAGGGATGTACTATGAAGCAGATAGTAATTGCTATAGGAAGAGAGTTTGGTAGCGGAGGTTTAAAGGTAGCAGAAATGGTAGCAGAACATTACAATATACCTTTATATCACAAGCAATTATTAGATGAAGTGGCAAAGGAAGGAGCGTACAGTAGAGAAGTAGTTGAGAAGTACGACGAAAAACCTATTAACCTTACTTTTATGCCAATTCCATTAGGTGGTGTAACAACGTCAATAGAACAGGATGTTGCCATTAAGGAATTCAATATGCTTAGAAAGAGAGCAAATGAGGAAAATGAATCATTTGTTGTTGTAGGCAGATGTGCAGATGAAATTCTCGCAGATAATCCAAATCTTACAAAAGTATTTATTTTAGGAGATACAGAAAGTAAGGCTAAGAGAGTTATGGAAAGAGATGGCATTGATAAGAAAGCTGCTTTATCCAAGATGAAGAAAAGAGACAAAGTAAGAAAAACATATCATAACTTCTACTGTGAGAATAAATGGGGTGATTCAAGAGCTTATGATTTGTGTATAAGCACAGCAAATATCTCATTAGAGAATGCAGCAAGGCTAATTATTGACTATGTTGAAATGAAATAAAAATAATTCAATAAGAAAAAGCCTTTATTTATAGGCTTTTTCTTATTTTTTTGGCTGAAAATAAAAATGGTTTCTTGAATCGGATATATGGTTGTCAAACATTAAATATGATAAAATAATACCATGGTAAAACTTAACAAAGAAAATATAAAAAGGAGGATTTTATGAGAAAAAACGCACAAAAAGCTTTGAGTATAGCTCTTAGTTTATCAATGACATTTAGTTTAATGGCGTTTGGTGGAATGAGCAACAGAAACATAGCAAAGGCAGATGACACAGCAAGAACAAGCTTGAACGGTTATGCTTCAGAAGGTGCAACTGTAACAACTTATGACGATTGTACAGTTTATAACAACATTGATTTTACAAATGAAAAACATGAAGCATATGCTACATACATTTCTCCAAAGAGTGGAGAAGAATTTGAAACAGTTTATGAATCTCCTGAAGATTATAATTATTTAACAAGAGAATTAAAAGTTGTTGCAAAACGTGGTGAAAAATCATCAGAGGGTGTAGCAGAAGAAGTTACAGTTGTAGGAAAAGACATTACAAAGGCAAGTCTTGCTATTGCTGATATTGCAGTAATATACAATGGTAATGAACAGAAAGTACCTGTTTCAGTTATTGCTGATGATAAGCAACTTGTTGAAGGAACAGATTATGAACTTGTATTTGAAGATAATGTAAATGCGGGAACTGCAAAAGTTATCGTTAATGGTATAGGATTATATGAAGGCAAGCTTGAAGGAGAATTCACTATTGCACAGGCAAATATTGAAGATGACATTGTAAAGAAAGACTTATCAAACTTAGCAGAAAGCTATGAATATAAGGTGGCAGAAATCCAGCCTCAGATTAAGATGAGTCAGGGTGATGTTTACTTATCAGCAATGAAGGATTACGAAATTGTTTATTCAGATAATATGAATCCTGGTACTGTGACAATGACAATAAAGGGTATTGGAAACTACACAGGAACAATTGAAAAGACATTCGTTATTACTAAGAGAAAACTTGCTAACACAACTATTAAGACATCATTTGATGCTAACAAGCAGTTAAATGTATTAGTTCAGGTACCTGATAATGGACGTGCATTAACAAAAGATAAGGATTATAAATATACAGTAGCTACAGATGCAACAGGTAATATCACAATTACAATTACAGGAATTGGTGAAAATTGTGAAGGTACAGTTGTTAAAACAATTGCAGCTAAGGATAACCCTAACAGACCAACTGAGAAGCCAACAACAACAAAGATTAAAGTGGCAAAGGTTTCACCTAAGGCTAAGAATGTTAAGGGTAAGAAGATTAAGTTGTCATGGAAGAAGATTAAAGGTGTAAAGGGCTACCAGGTTCGTTATGCTTTAAGCAAAGGCAAACTTAAAAAAGCAAAGATTAAAGCTGCTAAGAAGAATTCTTATGTAATTAAGAAACTTAAAAACAAAAAATACTTCGTTCAGGTTAGAGCTTACAAAGTAGTTGGAAAGAAAAAATACTATGGAGCATGGAGCAAAGTTAAAAGTGTTAAAGTAAAAAAATAATATCCCATAGCAGGATATAGTTTATAAAAGAGGAATGTAGATTAAAACGGTCTGCATTTCACTTTTATTAATAATTAAAGAATGATATAATTACAGGAAAAGATTAAGGAGGCATTAAATGGGAGATTTAGTTTTTAATGGAATTAAAGTAGAAGAACTTGATTTAACAAATAAGATAGAAGGAGCTGTTTCTTTGGATATTAGCCAGAGAGCATCTTTTAATGTTAAATATACAAGGGACGATAAGAAGTGTGCAGCTACATTAACTATTGATATGATGGATAAGAATCAGCCAATGGATTTTAATTTTAAAATAAGTGCAGTAGCATTTTTTGACTGTGATCAGTTATCAGACAAAAGGGAAATTCATAAGAAGGCATACGATGAAATATTCCCACATGTAAGATCGATGGTAATTACATTTTTTGTAAATTCAGGTTTGCCACCAATTGCAATTCCTAAGGTAAAAATGGACGATGCAAACATTAAAGTATCAGGAGAAGATAATTCAGAGGAAGATAAAATTTATAGTTAAAAATGTTTTTAATTTTTAAACTATAAGTGTATTAGATTTTTAGGTAACATAATAATCTAAACCCTTTCAATTTTGTGGCGTTTCGGAGAATTCTGAAACGCCATTCCTGATTTGAGAAGCAATTTTTCTAAATGCTTATCTAATAGACAAAACATACAAAATAAAATCATATCTGAACAATTAGAAATAATAATTCCATAATATAAAAAGAACTAATCCTTTGGTTAATAATCAAAATTCTACAATCATTAATTATGCATTAAAAAGTATGTGCAGGAAAACAGCTGTTAATTAATAATGAAAAGTGTTAATATTAGTTTCGGCAGATAATAAATTATAGACAGCAGAAACGAATTAAGATAAGAGATTGAATTACAAAGAACAGAAAAGAAAGATAAAGGATTGAAGTGTAAAGAGCAGAAAAAAATTAAGATAAAAGATTGAATTATAGAGAAGAAAGTATTATGGAATATAAAAAGATTGTAAAAGGAATTTTTAGGGAAAGACCCAACAGGTTTATAGCGTATGTTGATGTAGAAGGAATGGATAATAATCCCCAGGTTGTTCATGTGAAAAATACAGGACGTTGCAAAGAACTTTTAGTTAATGGTGCAACTGTATATTTGGAGGAATCAGATAATCCCAATCGAAAAACAAAATATGATTTGGTTGTAGTCAGGAAAAATGAAAGAATAATAAATATGGATTCCCAAGCACCAAACAAAGTAGTACAGGAATGGCTAAATAAAAATGGCTTATATAAAAATACAAAACTTGTTACTCCTGAGAAAAAATATGGAGAATCAAGGTTTGATTTTTATATTGAGGGAGATAATAAAAAAGCGTGGATGGAAGTAAAAGGTGTTACCCTTGAAAAAGATGGTGTGGTTTTATTTCCTGATGCACCAAGCAAAAGAGCGGTAAAGCATATAGAACATTTAATCAAAGCCAAGGAAGAGGGCTTTGACGCTTATATTATGTTTGTTGTGCAAATGGAAAACGTAAAATATTTTACACCTAACAAAGAGACTCATAAGGCTTTTGCAGAAGTACTGGTAAAGGCAGAAAGTAAAGGAGTTAAAATAATGGCGTATGACTGTGTGGTAACAGAAAAAGAACTTAAAATAAATAACCCCGTAGAGATAAAACTCAACAAATAATTACATGGATTGCTCCGTGCCGAGCACTCCCACAATCCATACAAATATTCGCATATCGGAAAGCTGACGCTTCCCTTTTATGCTCATATTTGGGCGTGTTCCAAAGTCCAGCTCACCTTTGTGCAAGCACAGGTGAGCTGGACCTTGGAACACTGTAATTAAAAAAGTAGTCGAAAAAACAAAAAAATACGGTCAATCTTATTGACTAAAGGGATTAAAAAGTGATATGATTATGGGAAATTCGGGTTTATTTGAAACGATTTAATATTTTTATATAGAAGAGGTAGATATATTATGAAGAAAATGATTTTAGTAACATCACCACCAGCATGTGGAAAAACATTTGTAACAAAGAAGTTAGCAAAGGCTATGCCTAACTGTGTTTACCTTGATAAAGATTCACTTATTGTTTTATCAAAGCAGATTTTTGTTGTGGCAAATGAAGAATACAATAGAAGCTCAGATTTCTTTGAAGCAAACATCAGAAATTATGAATATGATGCAATCATGGAAATCGCAAGAGAAGCTTTAGAATACAATGATACGGTATTCATTAATTCTCCATTCACAAGAGAAGTTAGAACACCCGGTTATATGGAAAATCTTAGAAACGAACTTTTAAAGATTGGAGCTGAATTAGTTGTTGTTTGGGTTCATTGCGACAAGGAAGTTTGTAAGGAAAGAATGATTAAACGTAACTCTGACAGAGATACATGGAAGATTGAACATTGGGATGAATATATTAGCAGACAGAACTTTACAGTTCCTGAAGGAATTAAGAATTTATTCTTATTCGATAATTCATCAGATGATTCATTCAAGAAGTCATTAGATGAAGCTGTTGAATATTTCAAAAATTTAAAATAAAGCATAAAAACAAAATATTAAGTATATTTAGAAAAAGACTTTCATGGAACTTGAATTATTCCTAAAAAGTTAGGTTTTAGAACCTGACAATAAATAGGTGATTCGGTTAAGGAAAGTCTTTTTTCGTAACAGGAAAATCTTTTAGGATTTTCTATTACATAAAAAATATTGCGTTATGGATTATTATAAAATCCATAAGTTGATGTACTTGCTTATAGGCAAAAAAAGCATTATAATAAATTAGATTTATGTCAATAATTGTTAAAGAGGAGAAATAAAATGTCAAAAGTAAGAACAAGATTTGCACCTAGTCCAACAGGTAGAATGCATGTAGGAAATTTAAGAACAGCTTTATACGAATTTTTAATTGCAAAGCATGCAGGTGGCGATTTTATTTTAAGAATAGAAGATACAGATAGAGAACGTTATGTGGAAGGTGCTGTGGATATTATATACAGAACACTTGAAGCAACAGGACTTGTACATGACGAAGGTCCTGACAAAGACAAGGGATATGGACCTTATATTCAGAGTGAACGTCAGGCGTCAGGTTTATATCTTGAATATGCAAAGAAATTAATTGAGTCAGGAGATGCATATTACTGTTTCTGTGATAAGGACAGATTGGCTACACTTAAAACTTCTGTAGGGGAAGACGGAAAAGAAATTACAATGTACGACAAGCATTGTTTACATCTTTCACAAGAAGAAATACAGGCTAATTTAGATGCTGGAAAACCTTATGTTATCAGAATGAACATGCCAACAGAAGGAACAACAACTTTTGTTGATGAATTGTATGGAGAAATTACAGTAGAAAACAAAGAGTTGGATGACATGATTTTAATTAAGTCAGATGGCTATCCAACATACAATTTTGCAAATGTTATAGATGATCATTTACAGGAAATCACTCATGTAGTAAGAGGTAATGAATATATCTCATCTTCACCAAAGTACCAGAGACTTTATGAAGCATTTGGCTGGGAAGCACCTAAATATGTACATTTGCCACTTATTACAGATGAAAATCATAAGAAATTAAGCAAACGTTCAGGTCATTCATCATACGAAGATTTAGTTAAACAGGGATTTTTACCTGAAGCAATTGTAAACTACATTGCACTTTTAGGTTGGAGTCCGGAAGACAATCAGGAAATATTTTCACTTGATGAATTAATTAAGAATTTTGATTATCACAAGGTTAATAAGAGTCCTTCAGTTTTCGATATTACAAAGTTAAAATGGATGAATGGTGAATACATTAAGGCTATGGACAATGAGAAGTTCTATGAAATGGCAAGACCATACGTTAAGGCAGTTATCAAGAAAGATTTGAACCTTGAAACAATAATGGATATGGTCAAAACAAGAATTGAAACATTCCCTGAAATTGGAGACATGATTGACTTCTTCCAGGAACTTCCTGAATATAGTCCTGAAATGTATACACACAAGAAAATGAAGACTAATTCTGAAAATTCTTTAGAAATTTTAAAGGAATTACTTCCAATATTAGAGGAAACAGATGATTATTCAGTACAGGGATTACACGACACTGTATTTGAATACATTAAGAAAAAAGAAATTAAAAATGGTCAGGCTTTATGGCCACTTCGTACTGCAGTATCAGGTAAGCAGATGACACCGGCAGGAGCTTTCGAAATTATGGAAGTAATTGGAAAAGAAGAGTCATTAGAAAGAATTAAAAAAGGTATTGAATTATTATCAGAATAATTATCAAAATAATTCAAGGATGATTATAAAAAGTCCGGCTGTTTGTCAGTCGGACTTTTTGTGTAATAGGAAATCCTTTTGAAAGGTTCAGGTTAAAATATGGAAAATACAGTTACTAAGAAAAATATAAATAAAAATTGGATTGAAATCATAATATTAATATCGCTTTTTAATTTTTTGTTTTTAGGAAGTGAATACCTTTTTGATAACATGATTGCTAAAGTGGCAAATCCAAGTAAAGTTGTAATAGCACAAAGTTATGTTTTAGGTGCAAGCGTAGTGGGATTTGTTTTGTATCCAATAATAAAGAAAATATTAGATAATAAAACAGGTATTAAAAACACTAAAAATATAGCGGTTAGTTTAGCCATTGTACTAGGTTGTTTTTGTGTTTGGAAATTTTCACACAGTGATTCTTATAATGTTATATTAATGTGCGGCTGCCTTCTTTTTATTATACTTGGAGCTTTTGGAAGCACGGTTTTTTATTTTACGGCAATTAATTACGGTAACAGCAAATATTTAGGAAAAACAATAGGCTTTGCTTACGGTTTTGGACTTTTGATACAGTTTGTAAGCAATAATTTAATAAAATCAAATAATCTGGAAAGTGTTTCAATAGTTATATTATGGGTTGCAGCAATCATAATAGTGCAAAAGATTTCAGGGAAAAGTAATAGTGATGACAGATGTGATAATGCAGTCAAAGAAAAGGGTGGTTTAAAAAACAATTATGTAATGGTAATTCTTTTAATTGCAATTGTTGTATTAATGGCAAATGTTTTTACAACCCTTGATAATGTTGTGACTTTATTCCATGCAGATGGTACTTTTGATGTAGGTCAATATCCCCGATTATTTTTAGCCGTAAGTGGAATTGCAGCTGGTATACTTTTCGACATAAAAAAAGGCAGATTCATGTACATAATAATGTATTGCATAACTCTTTTGTCAACAATATGTATTTTGACAATTGTATCCGGCGGGGCGTTTTTAACAGGCCTGGTTGTTTTCTATTTGTCAGCTGGATTCTTTGCTGTGTTTTTTACAACAGCATTTGTGAAAATATCTCTCAAAATGGAAAATATACGCCTTTGGGCAGGTATGGGAAGAGCAGTAAATAATTTGATGGCTGTGCTAATGGGGAGTTGGTCTTTGAAACTATATTCAACAGAAAATGTTTTACTGATTACCGTATTATCGTTAGTTTTGTTTGTGGCAATTAGTGTATTAATATTTTTGTACACAATGAAAAATATACAAATCAACAGAGCTGAAATAATAGAAAATAACTGGGACAATCTAACAAACAGTGAAAAAGAAACTAACAGCACAAACGAAACTGACAAATTACAAATGTTTTCGGAGAATTTTTCTTTAACCAAAAGAGAAAAGGAAGTGTTAGAAGCTTTACTTAATTCTGACGATAGTGTTCAGAATATTGCAGCCGGGTTATATATTTCAAGAGCTGCTTTATACAGACATATTTCAAATATAAATAAAAAGACAGATACCAATTCAAGAGTAGGTTTAATTAAATTTTACTATACGTGGACTGAAAACACTATTTAAAACACATCCAATATGTGATAATATATAAAGGGACATATTGGAAAGGTGTTTATGGAATTTAATAACGCACAAAGAGAAGCTGTTAATCATTTTAAAGGAGTAGCCATGGTTCTTGCAGGACCTGGCTCAGGTAAAACTACAGTTATAACACACAGAATAAAAGAGTTAATTAGAAAAGACGTTTCACCTGAAAAAATATTAGTAGTAACTTTTACAAAAGCTGCCGCAGTTCACATGCAGAGAAAATTTTTTCAGATAATGGAAGGAGAACATTGGGTAAAAAGCAGTTATCCTGTGTCCTTTGGAACTTTTCATGGAATCTATTTTAGAATTTTAAAATTATCCAAGAATTATAGTGGGCGTAATATTTTAACGGAAAATCAGAAAAGTCAGATTTTGCGTGAAATTATTATCAGAAACAGAATAAATACAACTTCCCTTAATGAATTTATTCAAAACATTATTGGCGAAATAAGCAATGTTAAGGGAAATATGATTCCATTGAGTGATTATGCACCAAAAAGCTGTAAAAACAGGGAATTTAAGCTTATATTCGATGAATATGCAAAAGAATTGAAGAGTCAGAATAAAATTGATTTTGATGATATGCTGTTGGACTGTTATACGTTGTTTAAAGAGGAACCGGTGCTTTTACAAAAATGGCAGCAGGTTTTTGAATATGTTTTAATAGATGAATTTCAGGATATTAACAAGATACAGTATGAAATCATAAAAATGCTTGTGGCGCCTGAAAACAATTTGTTTATAGTAGGTGATGATGACCAGAGCATTTATGGATTTCGCGGGGCGTGTCCTGAGTTAATGTTTAGATTTGAAAAGGACTATCAGGCATGTAGAAAAATTATATTAAATATAAACTATAGGTCTACAGATGAAATTATCCAAATGTCTAAGAACCTAATTAAAAACAACAGTTCACGTTTTGAAAAAAATATCATGTCACCGAAAGGTAACAATAATAAAAATGAGAACATAAAAGATGGTTGCTCAATCCCAAGGAAAAGGAACAATAACAATACCAAGAACAAGAATAATAACAAAAGTAAAGATACTGATGTTAGAATTTTCAGAAATCAAATGGAGCAATTGCAGTATACGGCAGTTAAGATTACAGAGTTGCAAAGTAGAGGGATAGATGACATTGCAATACTTGTGAGAAACAACAGCCAGATTGATATTATCCAAAGATTTTTAGAAGAACAGGAAATTATATCTGAAAGCAAAGTCGCTAAGAAATCTGTTTTCAAAACTCAGGTGGGAGTGGACATTTACAATTACATAAAGGCAGCCATTAATTTGAATAAAGTTGAAATACGAAATAATGAAAGTCTAATTTATATATTAAACAAACCAGCCAGACTTATTAGTAACGGAATGATAAGTGATTATGGAATTGATTTTAATAGTTTGAAAAATGTTTACAGTCATAGCAGTGAAATTGTGAAAAAAATAGAAAAGCTGGAATTTGATTTGCAGATGTTGTTAAGATTAAAGCCCATGGCAGCTTTAATGTATATTCTAAAAGGTATAGGATATGAGAATTACCTGAAAGAGCTATCAAGAGAGAGAAAGATAGACTATTCTGTTTTTGAAAAAGAAATTGAAGAAATAAAAACAAACAGTTTAAAATATGACACTTTGGAAAGCTGGATTTTACAGGAAAGTGAAGAAAACAGTGCTAATACAAAGTCAAAAGAAAAGCAGGTAAGAAAGCCGATTCATATTATTACAATGCATGGCTCAAAGGGACTTGAGTTTGACAGCGTTTTTATTTTAGATGCTAATCAGGGCATAATACCAACATCTAAAGCAGTAAGAGAAAGAGATTTCGCAGAGGAAAGAAGACTTTTCTATGTGGCAATAACAAGGGCAAAAAAATATTTAAATATATATTGTGTAAGCGAAAATCTTGGCTGCTATGTGGAACCGTCAATTTTTATGAAGGAAGTAATGGCATAGAATATGTATATTTTTTGAAAATTATGTAGATAATACATTAAATTAAGGTGCATAATATTGCAATTTTAATACACTTTTGATAAAGTTAAAATAACAAAAAATGCGTTTATTACAAATGCATAGTAAGATTGTGAAAATAAATAAGAAAGGAAAATACAGGCATAGTAAAAATATTATGTTTGTGTCTTTCAAATTCATACGGGAAATGTATGAGTATTGTTGAAAGACTTGGTAAATGATATGGGAAATAATCAATTAGAAGAAGATGAAGATTTATTTGTAACTTTAACATTAGAAGATGACAGTGAGGTTGATTGCCTTGTTGTAAGTATATTTGAAGCAGAAGGAAGAGATTACATTGCATTACTTCCAACTGAAGGACCTGAAAACGAAGAAGGAGAAGTGTTCTTATACAGATACTTTGAAGACGAGGACGGAGAACCTGGACTTGACAATATTGAAACAGAAGCTGAATTCATGTTAGCATCACAGGCTTTTGATCAGCTAGTTGAAGACGGTGAATATGATGAAATTATTGAGGAAGAAGAAAACTTACATTAATTTGTGGTTTTTTGAATTTGTAAGATAATGCATTTTTAAGATAATAATGTTAGAAATACATTGTTATTTGAAAATCATAACAAAAAGAAAATACATTAAGAAGGTGGAAAAATGTCATACGAAGATGAAACTAGACAGAGAATAGAAGCAAGAAAAAGAAATGCTGAGTTAAAGAAAGAACAGCAGATTAAGAAAAGAAAAATAACATTAGGAATTTTAGCAGCAGCAATTGTTGTTATTGTAGTATTAATTATTGTTGTAGCTTCAGTTTCAGCCAAGAAAGATAGTGAAGTGAAGACAACAGCTCCTAAGGAAACATCAATATTAGGAGCAACAACAGCAGAGACAACAGAAGCTGTAACAACAACACAGAAGGTTGCTCAGCAGACAACACCAGAAACTACTGTAGCTACAACAACTGAGAAAACTGTTCCAGAGACAACAAAAGAAGAAACACAGGCGCCTACAGAGGAACAAACTGAAGAGGAAACAACACGACTTTCAGGCGAAATCAAACATGCAAGGGACGATGTCAACATAAGAAGAAAACCAAAAGAAAGCTCAAAGGTTTTAGACATTGTTAATAAGGGAGACGAATTAGAAGTCTTAAGCACTGACAAAGGTTGGTGCCATGTAATCTGGAATGGTATCGAAGGTTATGTATCAGCAAGATTCATAAAATAATAATTATAAATAAACAAAAAACGTATTTTATGGTAGACTAATACTTCCCATAAAGTACGTTTTTTATTACAGTGTACCAAAACATAAGCGTACTTGTGCTTGCACAAAAGTACGCTTATGATTTGAGGACACGCCCGCATAATTCGCATAAAAGCACAACGAAGTTGTGCGATATGCGAATTATGTGGTGAAATTGCGGGAGTGCAAAGCACGTAGCAATTTCGTAATAAAAAACATGAAGGGCAAAATAGCATAAAAGCACAACGAGGAAAACACAATGAACTATAACGAAGCAAAACAATATTTAAAAGAAGTAAATAAATACGGCAGTGTCTTAGGTCTGAAAAGCATCACAACACTTTTAAAAGAAATGGGTAATCCTGAAAAAAGTCTGAAAGTTGTTCACATAGCAGGTACAAATGGAAAAGGTTCCACAATGGCTTTTTTAAACAATATTCTCATGGAGGCAGGCTACAAAGTAGGTAGGTACAGTTCTCCGGCAGTTTTTGAAGAAGATGAGATTATTCAGATTAATAACCAAAACATAGAGCCAAACAGTTTAGGAGAAATAATCACTCATATTAAGGAAAAATGTGATTACATTGCTAAAACTTATGGATTTCATCCAACACCTTTTGAAATTGAAACGGCTTTGGCTTTTGAATATTTCAAAAGAAAGAATTGTGATATTGTGTTAGTTGAATGTGGTATGGGTGGTGCAACAGATGCCACAAATGTTTTCCATAAGGTTCTTTGTAGTATTATTGCCAATATTTCCTTGGACCACACAGTTTTTTTAGGTGACACAATTGAAGAAATAGCAAGGGTAAAATCGGGCATAATAAAAGCAAACTGCCCTGTTGTAGTAGCAAAACAGCAAAAAGAAATATGCGATGTAATAAGGGAGGAAGCTGAAAAAAAGAATTCCCATATAGTTATGGCTAAAGAAGCACAGCTGGATTTGGGTAATGGAGAAAATATTGTAACTTACAGAGCCTCTAATGGAAAAGAATATAAAGCTAATCTAAAAATGCTTGGAACTTATCAGGGAAAAAATGTGGCAACAGCAATTGAGGTTGCATTAATTCTTGAAAAAAAGGGTTACAATACAGAAAAATATATAAAAAATGGCATTGAAAATGCAGTCTGGAAGGGAAGATTTGAAATAATTTCAAAGGAACCATTATTTGTAATTGATGGCGCACATAATCCCGGAGCTATAGAGGAATTGGTAAAATGTATTGATTTGTATTTTACAAATAAACGAATTACCTTTATAATGGGAGTGTTGGCCGATAAAGACTTTGAGAAGGAAGCAGGTCTTATTGCAAACAAAGGAGAAAATATTTTAACTGTTACACCAAATAATGCCAGAGCATTAGATGGAAAGAAGTTGGCTAATACAATTTCTAAATACAACCCAAATGTTCAGTATGTAGAAAGTATAGATCAGGCTGTAGAGAAGGCAATTGATTTAGTAAACAGTAAAAAATCAGATATGATATTAGCTTTTGGCTCTTTATCACATCTAAATGATATTAATCAAGCAGTTAAAGCCGGAAGGAGAGATTGACTGATGTTTGATAAAAACAAAATAGAACAGGGAATCAAATTATTATTAGAAGGTATCGGTGAAGATCCAAGTAGAGAGGGTTTAGTGGATACTCCAAACAGAGTTGCACGTATGTATGAAGAGTTATGTGCAGGTATGGACAAAGATCCAATGGAGCATCTGTCAAAGACTTTTACATGTGATAATGGAAATGTAGTTATTGAAAAAGATATTACATTTTACTCAACTTGCGAACATCATTTGATGCCTTTTTATGGTAAAGCAAACATTGCTTATATTCCAAATGGAAAAGTTGTTGGAATAAGCAAGCTTGCAAGAACAGTGGAAGTTTTTGCAAGACGATTGCAGATTCAGGAACAAATGACAAATCAGATAGCCGATGCTATTGAAGAATGCTTAAATGCAAAGGGGGTATTGGTTATGGTTGAGGCTGAGCATATGTGTATGTCAGCAAGAGGAATTAAGAAACCGGGTAGTAAAACAATTACTTTTTCAGCAAAAGGCGCTTTTGAAGAAGACAGCAGTTTAAGAAGAGACATTCTTCATTTAATGGAGAAGTAATTAGACTTCTTATCATGGATCATATGGCAGAAGATAAAAACAGTTGCTTAATAGGCACGCATTTTTGTGTAATGTATCGTAAGTGATATTCTTTTTTAACAAAAATAATTAATAGAGAGTAAAGGAAAAATAAATGCAAATTGGAAAATATAATTTTGACTTAGATAATGATCCTATTATTATGGGAATTTTAAATGTAACACCTGACTCATTTTCTGACGGTGGTAAGTGGAACAACATGGACGCAGCTTTAAAGCACACTGAAGAAATGATCAAGGACGGTGCAAGAATTATTGATGTTGGCGGTGAGTCAACAAGACCGGGCTATACTTTAATTAGTGATGAAGAAGAAATAGAAAGGGTTGTGCCGGTTATTAATGCGATAAAAGAAAGATTTGATGTATGCGTATCCCTTGATACATACAAAACTAATGTGGCAAAAGCCGGAGTTGAAGCCGGAATTGACATGGTTAATGATGTGTGGGGATTTAAGTGGGACAAGCAGGATATGGCTGATTTAGTAGCAAAATCAGGAGTTGCTGCATGTGTTATGCATAATAAGGATAATACTAACTATGAAAGCTACGTGGAAGATGTTTTAAAGGAAATGAAGGAATCAATTGACATTGCACACAAAGCAGGAGTAAAGGATTCACAGATTGTATTAGATCCGGGCGTTGGTTTTGGAAAAGATTATGCACAGAATTTATCGATTATTAAACATGTGGACAGGCTAAAAGAACTTGGTTATCCTGTGCTTCTTGGAACATCCAGAAAGTCAGTTATCGGACTTACACTGGACGTAGATAAGAATGACAGAATGGCTGGAACTGTTGCAACAACTGTTATGGGATATGAGAGAGGCTGTAGTATTTTCAGGGTCCATGATGTAAAAGAAAACTATCAGGCATTAATGATGGCAAAGGCGATAAGAAATGAAAAATTGTATTAAAATTAAGCAGTTAGAAGTATTTGCATACCATGGCTGTGAGGAACATGAAAAAATAAATGGTCAGAAATTTTATATTGATGCTAACTTATATACAGACATAAGTGTTGCAGGCAATACTGATGATTTAAATGAAACTGTTAATTATGCTGAGGTTTGCGACTTTATAAATAAATTTCTAACAAAAAACAGATTTGATTTAATAGAAGCTGCGGCATGGCAGTGTACAACAGAATTGTTAAAAACATTTCCGAAAATCAGAGAAGTGGATTTTACAATATACAAACCACAGGCACCTATACCGTTGCCTTTTGGAAATGTTGCAATTTCCATCAACAGAAAATGGAGCAAGGCAATTTTATCAATCGGCTCTAATATGGGCGACAAGGAAGAACACCTAAATTGTGCAGTGGACAGTTTGTATGACGATGATAACTGCAGAGTTAATGTAGTATCAAATTATATAGAAACTGAGCCTTATGGACCTGTTGAACAGGACAATTTCCTAAATGGCTGTATTGAAATAGAAACATTGTATTCACCTGAAGAATTACTGAAAAAAGTCAACCAAATAGAAGCTTTTGAAGGTAGGACCAGGGAAATACACTGGGGCCCAAGAACATTGGATATAGACATTGTTTTTTACGAAAACCAGATAGTGGATTTACCAGAATTAAAGATACCACATGTGGAAATGCACAAGAGAATTTTTGTGTTAGAACCATTAAAACAAATTGCACCATATTGGACACATCCTATTTTAAATAAAACAGTAACTCAGTTGTTAGAGGACTTAAGTCCTAATAGTGGCTGTGGCGGTTGCAGTGGTTGTGGTGGCTGCCCAAAAATTTCAGAGGAGACAGATAATTAAACAACGAAAGAAAGGTCTTTAACGTATACATGAAAGATTTACAGGAAAGTAGAAAAGAAATTGATTCAATTGATAGCGAGATTGTAAGCTTATTTGAAAGACGAATGGAAGTCTGTAAAGACGTTGCTGAATACAAATTAAGAACAGGTAAGGCTGTTCTTGACAGACAAAGAGAATTAGACAAAATTAAAACATTAAAAAACAAAGCCTCAAGTGATTTTTATGCTCATGGTGTGGAAGAATTGTTTGAACAGATAATGGCAATGAGCAGAAAGATGCAGTATAAGCTTCTAACAGAAGAAGGGGTAAATAACGACATTGGATTTGATATTGTTGATAAAATCCCAATGGATGGTGCAAAAGTCGTATATCAGGGAATTCCGGGCGCCTACAGCCAGCAGGCAGCTACAGAATACTTTGGAGATAAGGCTGAATACTTAAATGTAACAACTTTTAGAGAGGCAATGAAGTATGTAAGAGACGGCAAGGCTGATTACGCAGTTTTACCAATGGAAAATTCATCTGCAGGAATTGTAACAGATGTGTATGACTTGCTGGTTGAATTCTCTAATTATATTGTTGATACATTCGATGTAAAAATAGAGCATTGTCTTTGTGGTTTAAAAGGTTCAAGAATAGAGGATATTCATGAGGTATATTCTCATCCACAGGCTTTCATGCAAAGTAATAAATTTATTGAGGAACATGGTTTTGGGAAAGTAAATCTTGCTAATACAGCAATTAGTGCAAGATATATTTCAGAACAGAATGACAAGACAAGAGCGTGTATAGCAAGTGCTAATGCAGCAGAAATTTATGGACTTGAAATATTACATAGAGGAATTAATTTCAATGATACAAATACAACAAAGTTCATTATCATAAGTAGAGAGAGAATGGCAAGAGTTAATGCTGATTTAATATGTATCAGTTTTGAGATGCCACATGAAAGCGGTACTTTATATCAGATGTTGTCTCATATTATTTACAATGACTTAAATATGACACGTATAGAATCAAGACCTGTACCTGAGAAGAAGTGGGAATACAGATTCTACGTTGAATTTGAGGGAAAAGCAAATCAGGCAGGAGCAATTAATGCTTTAAGCGGTATTAATGCAGAAGCCCTTAATATGAAAATATTAGGAAATTACTAGAAAAATTAATATCCTATTGCGTGGCTATATGAAAAAAAGGGGTTGCATTTTTGCAACCCTTTTTCATATATGATTTTATTCTATTGTAACTACTTTCTGCAGTGATAAACATAAAGCAGTTAATGTTAGTCCTGATATCTAATATCTTCAATGCCAGCCTTGATTTCCAAAAACTTAAGTATGTCTTCATAAACTTCCGAAGCGTTCTTTTCATTAAATACTTCATGTCGCATACCTTTGTATACTTTAGAAAAAGTATTAGGAAAGCCACAATGCTTAAAGTGTAAAACAGCCTTCTTGAAAGCTTTGTCCCCTTGTCTGCAAGGATCATTCTCACCTGAAACAAACATTACAGGAAGATCACGATTTTTCTTGGACCAACCAAGTTTGCTGTATACTGTTTGAATCAAACTAAACAGTGCATAGTAACCATTTAAAGTAAAAGTCACGCCACATAACGGATCCTTGTTGTATTCTTCAACAACATCTCTATCTGAACAAATCCATGCATTTACGATGCCCTCTTTCATAAAAGGTTTTTCAAAAGGTCCATTAACCATTTTCTCAATCATTGGACTTCTGTAATTCCAGCCTCTAAAAAGAGCCATAAATCGAATTAGTCGTTTGCCAAAGCCGGCAAGCTGATTATCAGAAGGAGAACCACTTAAAACGACGGCATTCACTTCGTTAGAAAACTTTTTCAAATAAGCTCTTACAATAAGAGAACCCATGCTGTGTCCTACAATAATAAGTGGAAGATTAGGATATTCTCTTTTTAGAAACATTGTAAATTGATGAACGTCTTCGACAAGTCCTTTGTAGCCCTCGTGACCAAAGTAGCCCAAGTCATCAGTGGTTAAAATATTTTCACCATGTCCTTTTATGTCGGAAATGGCACAAATAAAACCACAATTACTAAAATACTGTAAAGTTTTTTCGTAACGTTTTCGCGTTTCACACATACCATGTACAAATTCAATTATACCAAGAGGTTCAATACCCTCCGGTGGAAAAGTAATAGTAGTTGGTCGCATATTACTCACCTCGCAATTAGTCGTTTATATCCATTCCCTCAGTTGTGTAAACAGTTCTCTTTCTAGCCATTTCGTCATTTTCAAGATATTCGTCATAAGTTGTAATCTTGTCAATAAGCTTGCCGTTTACAATTTCCATAATACGGTTTGCAGTTGTCTGAACAACCTGATGATCTCTTGATGAGAATAAAAGTACACCAGGGAACTTAATAAGGCCTGTGTTAAGGGCTGTAATACTTTCCATGTCTAAATGGTCAGTAGGTTCGTCAATAACTAAAACGTTAGCACCGCTAATCATAAGTTTTGAAAGCATAACCCTAACTTTTTCACCACCTGAAAGAACCTTAACTTTTTTAACACCATCATCACCTGCAAAAAGCATTCTACCAAGGAAACCACGAACGTATGTGGCATCTTTGATTTCTGAATACTGTGTAAGCCAGTCAACGATTACATCGTCACAGTCAAAATCTTTTGTGTTGTCTTTAGGAAAGTATGACTGACTTGTTGTGATACCCCATTTGTAATCACCTTCATCAGGTTCCATCTGTCCCATAATAATCTGAAATAATGTTGTTTTTGCAAGTCCGTTTGAACCAACGAAAGCAACTTTGTCTTCTCTACCGATTGTAAATGAAACATCATCTAAAACCTTAACACCGTCTATAGTTTTTGATAAATGTTCAACAGTTAAAACTTCGTTACCGATTTCTCTTGCAGGTCTGAAATCAATGTAAGGGTACTTTCTGCTTGAAGGCTTAATGTCATCAAGTTCGATTTTTTCTAAAGCACGCTTTCTTGAAGTAGCCTGTTTTGATTTAGAAGCATTGGCGCTAAATCTTTGGATAAAGTCCTGTAATTCCTTGATTTTTTCTTCTTTCTTTCTGTTAGCTTCTTTCATCTGTTTAACAATTAACTGACTTGATTCGTACCAGAAATCGTAGTTACCGGCATAAAGCTGAATCTTTGCATAGTCAATATCAGCAATCTGTGTACAAACTTTATTTAAGAAATATCTGTCATGCGATACAACGATTACTGTGTTTTCAAAATTGATTAGGAATTCTTCAAGCCAGGCAATTGCATCTAAATCCAAGTGGTTAGTAGGTTCGTCTAAAAGAAGAATGTCAGGGTTACCAAATAATGCCTGAGCTAAAAGAACCTTAACCTTTAATGTGCCGTTTAAATCTTTCATCTGGCTGTAGTGATATTCAGTATCTACTCCTAAACCGTTTAAAAGAGTAGCAGCATCAGCTTCAGCGTTCCAGCCGTCCATGTCGGCAAATTCAGCTTCAAGTTCTGATGCCTTAATGCCGTCTTCATCAGAAAAATCTTCCTTCATGTAGATTGCATCTTTTTCTTTCATGATTTCGTAAAGACGGGCATTACCCATAATTACTGTATCAAGAACAGTGTATTCATCATACTGGAAGTGGTCCTGTTTTAAGAAAGAAAGACGTTCACCAGGTGTGATAATAACTTCACCGCTTGTAGGTTCAATCTCCCCTGTTAATATTTTTAAAAATGTTGATTTTCCGGCACCGTTAGCACCAATAAGTCCGTAGCAGTGACCTGGAACAAATTTAATATTTACATCTTCAAATAATGCTTTTTTGCCAAAACGTAAAGAAATATTACTTGTACTTATCATTTATAAATCTCCTTATTTTTATACATGTTTTAGGTAAATGCAAAAGAATAACGGATTTTTGACCGCAAAAATCCCGTAAACTTTTGCTGATTGCTCATCAAAGTATATCAGTTTTTAGGAATTAAAGCAATCTAGGAAAGGGAAAAATTACCTTATAATATGGGAAAAATAATTAAAAACAGTTTTATGTTTTTATAAACGGGTAAATATGTTATTATATGTCAGTAGGAGGCGAGAACATGAATAAGAAGAGACTGATTAGTTTGTTGTTAGTTTCAGCACTTACAATTACAAGTGTATGTGGCTGTTCTTCAACAAAAGAAAAGACTACAAAAAAAGATAATACAGCAAAAACCAAGGCTGAAACTACTGTAGGACTTGATCCTGCAAAAGATTCAAGCTGGCCAAGAAGTTTTAGTATAAATGAAGGTTCAAAGGAATCTGATAATGGAACATATATTGAACAGTTAAAAATAAACGGAAGAAGACTTTACTTAAAAGGAAAGTTTGGCGTAATTGATGCCATGGACGGTCAGGTGTCAACAAGAGAAGAAGCGGATATTGAAATATCAAAGTCCTGTTCTTTTTATGATCAGAGATTAGATGGTGATGGCTCAATGACATTTAAAGAATTTAAAGAGCATATTGCAGATAGCGGTTACACAGCCCCTGATAATTACATGATAACAATAGATCGGGGAAAAGTTTATTTGATACAGTTATTTGATTAGAATGATTCCGTTACAATGGCGGAAGTTAGAAACAGGGAGAGGGACCTGTAATAGAGATTGGTTTTTTGAAACCAGATTAATTTAAGCATAAAATAAGACAAGTTACAGACATGAAAGGACGACAACATGGACAAGTTAGGCAACATAAAAGTATATAGGGGAAATCCGTTAATAATGGGTGCTACGGTAATGGGTGATAATGTTAATTTTGCAATTACTGCAAAGTATGGTAGCAAGTGCGAAGTAATATTGTACAGGAAAGGTGAAGACAGGGAAGCTTTTCGAATCCCCTTTGAAAATGCACAGGTTATTGGAAGTGTTTATGCCATGTGTGTAACAGGACTTGATTATAAGAAATATGATTATAACTTTTGTGTTAATGATGAGATAATTGTAGACAAATACGCAAAGGCTTTATCAGGAAAAAAGCAATGGGGAGAAAAGAGCAAAAATCTTAGGGCAGGAATTGTTTCAAATGAATATGATTGGCAGGATGATGCCCCTTTGAATATTCCTTTTGATGAGACAATTTTGTATCGTCTACATGTTAGAGGCTTTACAAAGCATGTTAGCTCAAAGGTAAAACATAAAGGAACTTATTTAGGTATTGTAGATAAGATTCCTTATTTCAAAGAACTTGGAATTACAATGATTGAGCTTATGCCGGCATATGACTTTAATGAAATAAAATCAAGACCTGCAACTTCAATGAAAGGCCAGTTCTCAATTGAGGAGCCAAAGCTAAACTATTGGGGATATACTGATGGTTTTATTTTTGCACCAAAAGCGGCTTACGCTTATTCTAATGCCATTGGTGGAGAAGTAGAGGAATTTAAGTATATGGTTAGGGAATTACACAAAAATGGAATTGAGATTTCCATGGAATTTTTCTTTCCTGAGCAGACTAACCCTAAGGAAATTTTAGACTGTCTTCATTATTGGGTAATGGAATACCACATTGACGGAATTCATGTGAACCTTGAAAGTGCAGTGATGCGAATGGTTCAAACAGATAATTTGCTATGCACAACGAAAATATTTACTTATAGCTTTGCGACAGATACAGATTTTTACAATAGTGCAACGGAAGTAAGAAATCTGGCTAATTTTAATGATGATTTTATGATTGCCACACGAAGATTTATAAAAGGTGATGAAGACCTGCTTTCAACCATTGCCTATAAGGTGAAGGCAAATCCACCGGCAGTGGCAATTGTAAATTATGTGGCAAATCATAATACATTTACATTATATGATTCTGTATCTTATGACAGAAAATATAATCAGCCAAATGGTGAAAACAACAGAGACGGTGCTGTCTATAATTACAGTTGGAACTGTGGGGCTGAGGGAGATACAAGAAAACGTAAAATAATGGACTTAAGAAAAAAGCAGATTAAGAATGCTTTAAGTTTGGTCTTTTTAAGTCAGGGTGTGCCTATGCTTTATGCAGGTGATGAAATGTGCAATTCTCAAAAGGGAAACAATAATCCATATTGTCTGGATAATGAAATTTCGTGGACTAATTGGAATAAAACAGCAATGGCAAAGGAAATATTTGAATTTACAAAGAATATAATTAAATTTAGAAAAGAACATAAAGTGTTACATCTAAAAAATGAAACAAGACAGATGGATTATAAATCCTACGGTTTACCGGATATGTCTTATCATGGAACAAAGGCGTGGTACGGAGACTTCAGTCATTTTAACAGACATTTTTCAACTATGTACTGTGGAAAATATGCAATGGATGAAACAGGAAGTGATGAAGCTGACATGTACATTGCATACAATATGTATTGGGAAGAGCAAAGTTTTGGAATTCCTTCAGCACGAAATAAAAGGAAATGGAAGGTTGCTTTTTCAACCAGCCCTAATCAGAAAAGTGAAGAGGTGGGCAGAACATTTAATGTACCGGGAAGGAGCATAACGGTTTTGATTGCAAAACCTGAATAATATGTTAAAAGAATTAAACGAAAAAGGAATTGGTAAATATATTAATCTTGAAAAATGGGGATTAAGCACATTTGAATTAAAGATTTTAGCAATCCTTGCAATGTTTATTGACCATTTTTCAATTATTTTTTTAGAAAACAATAATAATACATTGTATTTAACGGGCCGTGCCATTGGAAGAATTTGTTTCCCAATAATATGTTTTGTTTTGGTTGAGGGATTTTTCCATACAAAAGACAGAATGAAACATGGAATTATTTTAGGCATATTCGCGTTATTATCAGAGGTTCCTTATGATTTAATGTATGGTTCATTATGGGACCTTGCAAGACAAAACGTGTTAATAACTTTGTTTATCGGTTATATGATGATATGGATGCTTGATTCAATTTCAAAGTTCAGAATTTCATATCCTGACAAAGTGTTACAAAAAATCGGAGTGGCAAGACTAAATACTTTGATTGAATTAGTAGTTATGTTGGTAGGATTTGCCATGGCATATTTTATTAATTGCTCATATTCCTATGCAGGGATAATGATAATTCTTTGCTTTTATGTTTTTAGAAAACATCACATAAGTCAGGGGATTGTAAATATTGTTTTTAATATGGGCATGTATCCATTGTCAATTCAGTGGTTTGGGGCATTAAGTATTATTCCTATTGAATTATACAATGACACACCGGGAAAACATAAATGGAAATATTTCTTTTATTTATTTTATCCATTACATATAGTGATTTTGGTAGGCATAAAAATATTTTTAATAAAATGATTACCTTTTATATAATTTTTTATCTTTCTATAGTTTTTAGTTTTTGTATACTTAAATTAGCTTTGAGCGGAAAATTTTTAGGAGGGTAAATTATGATATCAAAGTTAATTAAGAAAACAACAACATTTGTAGTTTCAGCAGCCATGGTTTTTTCGACAATTACATTTGCAATGCCTGAAAAAACAGTTAAGGCTTCTCCAACTACAGGCTCTGCATTAGTATGGAGCGATGAATTCAATGGGAATTCCATTGATACTTCAAAATGGGGATTTGAAATAGGAACAGGTTCAAATGGATGGGGAAACAACGAACAGCAATATTATACTAACAGATCGGACAATGCTTATGTTGCTGACGGTGCCTTACACATTAGAGCAAAAAAAGAGTCTTACGGTGGAAAGAATTATACATCTGCAAGACTTAATACAAATGGGAAATTTACATTTAAATATGGCTATGTAGAGGCAAGACTTGCATTACCATCTAATCAGGGAATTTGGCCTGCTTTTTGGATGCTTGGTGCAAATATTGGTAGCGTAGGTTGGCCATCATGTGGTGAAATCGACATTATGGAAGCAATTAATGCTGAAAATAAAACATATGGTACATGTCATTGGAACGCAAACGGACATGCTGAATACGGTAAGCCAACAGGTAATTTTGATATAACACAGTATCACACATATGGTTTACATTGGGATAATGAGTGTATCAGATTCTTTGTTGATGGAAATAAATTCTACGAAATGTCAATTGCAAACAATGTAGGCGATACAGAAGAATTCCACAGACCATTTTATTTATTATTAAATGTGGCAGTTGGAGGAAATTGGCCTGGCTTCTCAATTAATGACAGTGCATTTCCACAGGAAATGAAGGTTGACTATGTTCGTGTATATCAGGACAATCCTTCATACAATAGTTCATCATCAAACAATGTAGATAAGAGCAATGGTAGCAGTGCAGGAAGTAGTGGTAATACAGGAAATACAGGAAATACAGGAAACAGCGGCAATAATGGTTCATCTTCAAATACGCCGGCAAGTGGTATGGGAATGAATTATGCTGGTGACAGTTCTGCAACAGCTTATGTAAATGATTCAAAGTGGACAGACATTCATTATTCAGTAAATGGTGGTGGACAGCAGAACGTAAGAATGACTCAGTCAGGAAATAAAGCAACTTACACAGTTAATGGCTTGAAGTCAGGGGACACAGTTAAATACTGGTTTACATACTGCAATACTTCAGGCTATGTAAAAGACACAGCAAGTTATTCATATACACATAAAGGTAACAGTTCTTCAGGTGGTTCATCAAGTGGTAGTTCTTCATCAGGAAGTACATCAGGAAGTACATCAGGAACAGTAAACACTGCATCAGGTGATGTAACAATTTATCAGGATGCAAATTATGGTGGTAGAAGCACATCATTAGGCGTTGGAAGTTACAATCTTGCATCACTTATTGCAAAAGGATTTAAGAATGATGATATGTCATCATTAAAGGTTCCATTTGGTTATAAGGTAACAATTTATCAGGATGACAATTTTAGTGGAAAGTCAAAGGTAATTACAAGCGATGCAAGTTACATTGGAAATGACTGGAATGACCAGTTGTCATCTGTTAAGGTTGAAAAAGCAAGATATAAAATTATCAACAGACACAGTGGCCTTTGTCTTGATGTTGCAGGAGCAAACAAAGCAAGTGGTACAAATGTACAACAGTGTCAGGCAAACGGAAACGTAGCCCAGGAATGGGAAATTGACTTTAACAGTGATGATTCAACATACATTTTAAAGAGTGCATTAACAGGAAAAGCACTTGATATGGGTGGCTGGTCACAGGATAATGGCGGTAATGCCATAATCTGGGATAACAACAAAACTAATAACCAGAGATGGTATATTACAATGGTTGATGGAGAATATTCATTTCTCATTAACAAACACAGTAACAAATCATTAGAAGTTGCTGGTTGGTCAACATCAAATGGCGGTAATGTACAGCAGTGGGATTATTTGGCTCAGGCAAATCAGCAGTGGAAGTTTGTTTTAGCTAATTAAATACATCTAAAAAGCTTAAAGGCTTAAAAAGTAAAAACAAAAATACCTCTAAAGTAGACAGATAGAATTGGAAAGTCTGTTACTTTAGAGGTATTTTTATGTAAATGAGTGTGGTATATTATTAGCTAAGGATTTATTTTTTTGGGGGAAGAACATATTAATTTAAAGGTATTCAGTAAAAATTAAGAATAGATTAATTAAAGGTTTACTAGGGAGAAAATTAAGAAAATTATTAGCTAAAATTAATTTGAGAGAAAATTATAAACTAAAATTTATTCAGGAGAAAATGAAAATGAAGATAAAACCAGCATATACGTTAAAAGGATATAAGAAAGAAAATTTAATAAAAGATATATTTACGGGAATCATTATAATGGCTGTGTCTATTCCAATATCCATGGGATATGCACAGATAGCGGGCTTGCCGGCAGTATATGGTTTGTATGGCTCGGTTTTCCCAATTATGATTTTTGCACTTTTTTCAACATCACCACAGTTTATTTTCGGAGTTGATGCAGCTCCGGCGGCGTTGGTAGGTGCAGCTCTTCTTAGTATGAATATTCAGGGCGGTACAAAAGAAGCAATGGAGGTAGTTCCTATAATTACTTTTTTAGTGGCAGTTTGGCTGTTGGCTTTTTATTTTATGAAAGCAGGAAAATTTGTAAATTATATTTCGGCCCCTGTTATGGGTGGTTTTATTACAGGAATATGTACAACAATTATTTTAATGCAGGTTCCTAAAATTATGGGTGGCACATCAGGTACGGGAGAGCTTCCTGAATTGGTGGAACATATTATTGATACAGGAAAAGATATTAATATGCCTTCGATTTATATTGGAATCGTGGCACTTATTATTTTACTTGTTTCTAAAAAGATTATGTCAAAATTTCCTATGGCGGTTGTACTTATGGTCATAGGTGTTATAATGACAAAATTTATGCCGTTACAACAATGGGGTGTAAAAACTCTTGATAGTGTTGCACCGGGACTTCCAAGTTGGAAGGTTCCTGATTTTGGAGCATATACTATGACTGATTTGGTTATGATAAGTCTTTCTGTGGCAGTTGTTATTATAGCTGAAACGCTTTTGGCTGAAAATAGTTTTGCACAAAAGAATGGTTATAGAATAAATGATAATCAGGAAATACTTGCCTTTGCCCTTGGAAATTTTGTGGCAGCGTTTACAGGTTGTTGCCCTATAAATGGCTCAGTTTCAAGAACTGCAATGGGAGAGCAGTATCAGGGAAAAACACAATTAACGGGAATTGTGGCAGGTTTCTCCATGATGCTGCTTCTTTTGGTAGGTACAGGCTTTATTGGATATTTGCCGGTGCCAATTCTTACGGCAATAGTAATTTCTGCATTAATCGGCGCAACAGAATTTGATTTGGCTGTCAGACTTTGGCAGGTAAGTCGTACGGAATGTTTTATTTTTATAGGTGCGTTTATGGGAGTGCTTATGCTTGGAACAATTAATGGTGTTTTAATTGGAATAATTCTTTCATTTACTGAAATGATTATAAGAACAGCAAAGCCAGCTACATGTTTTCTTGGCATACAGCCGGGACATAAGCATTTTAGAGATTTGAATGAGGGACGTCACATACATGCCATACAGGGTGTGGTTATTTACAGATTTAGCAGTAATTTGTTTTTTGCTAACATACAAACATTGCAAAGAGACATTGAGGATGCCATTAAAGAAGATACAAAGGCTGTAATTATTGATGCAAGTGCTGTGGGTAGCATTGACATAACAGCAGCCGACAGATTGGAAATTTTATATAAATCTCTTCAGGAGAAGGGGATTCGCTTTTATATGACTGAACATATTTCAGGTGTTAATGAACAGTTAAGAAAATTAGGTCTTGGTTATTTAATTGAAAATGGAAATGTTAGAAGAACAATTCATGTAGCGTTAAAAGACATGGGAATTAACAGACCTTATCCCTTAGAAGGAGATGTGGAAAATGAGCAACTTACACCTTCAAGAAAACGAGTAGACAACAGGGTTCAGGAATTTGTTTGGGCATTTGGTAAGGAAAGTGAAAAAGAAATCGAAAATCAAATAATGCTACAGATAGATCAACTAAAGAAATCAGGAGATGTGGAAAATCTTTTCCATGGACGCTGGTCCCACATGGATGCTTTTGACGAGGACGAATGGTTGGAGCATCTTGAAGAACACTTAAAAGAGATTGTAAATATTTCAGGCAAAGACGAAAAAGATATTGCTAAGCGACTTGAAGAACATAGAAGAGAAATTCACAATCGTATACATAAGGAGCATCCTGAACTTGCAGAACGCTTTGTAGAACGCAGACATATACTGGATGAACATTTGCAGAAACGACATCCGGAAGTGTATGATTTGATTGTAAGTATAAGGGAAAAATAAGAAGTGTATGATTTGATTGTAAACATTAGAGAAAAATAAGAAGTGTAGTTGTTTTTTTCAATAGATTTGATGATTTGACTCTTATGCTTGCAAAAGATTCCAGCGATTTCCACCCCTTTAGTCATGTTATAGAGCATAGGGGTGGAAAAAGTGAGCTTGATGAACTTATGCTTGCAAAAGATTCTGGCAGTTTCCACCCCTTCGGTTATGTAATAGCGCATAGGGGTGTAAAAACAGAGTTTGTAGAGCTTGTGCTTGCAAAAGATTCTGGCAGTTTCCACCCCCTCGGTTATGTAATAGCACATAGGGGTGTAAAAACAGCATTTGATGGACTTATGCTTATAAATGATTGCAGAAAAATCCACCCCTTTAGTTCTGTGAGAACATAAAGGGGTGGAAAAAGTGTATTTGATTAGTTTCATTTACAAAATTTGTCGAAAATAGATTAACTTTGTGGATAAATCAAATGTTCATCTGTAATATTTTCAAGAATTTCTGTGTAGTATTTGTTGCAAAGATATTTTGCCATATTAAGATTCATGTCTAAGTAGTTACCGCAATCCTTAGCACATGCACCTGGCACTTCGCCTTCAAAGTTTCTCATAAAGTCGAACATTTCTTTCATTAAATCAACAATATCTTTTGATTCGTAATCTCCGGCTAAAACTAAATAGAAACCTGTTCTGCATCCCATTGGCCCAAAGTAAATTGTTTTGTTAGAAAATTCCTTATGGTTTCTTAAAAATGTAGCGCCTAAATGCTCTATAGTGTGAACTTCCGCAGTATTCATAACCGGCTCAAAGTTAGGTCGTGTCATTCTAATATCAAAAGTTGTAATAGTATTCTCACCAACTTTGTCTTTTCTTGAAACATATACTCCGGGTAATAGTTTCAAATGGTCTATTGTAAAACTTGCAATTTTTTCCATAGTATGCCTCCTGATAAATAATAAATTTCTAGAAATATATTAAATAATTGTATGGGAAAAATCAACAAAAAGATAGCGTGATAAGTTTCTAAAATTATATTGAAATATTTTGACGAAATATATTATTGATAAAATAGAATATGGCAACCCAAAGCTTATATAGAATCATAAAGCACTATCATATAACATAAAATATATATTGTTTTGATGATGTTTTGATGCTTATTTGATGTAAACATTTGGTATATCAATAACAATTAATATATTATGGAGGTTTTAAAGATGAAAAGGATTCTCATAGGCTTAGTTCTAACAACTATATCAATCATTTTGATTGCATGTAAAAATGATGGTGTACAACAGAAAAGTACAACAGTAAAAAAGCAAGTGATAACAGTGACTGAAAATAGTAGTATTACATCGGATGCTACAAATACTAAAGAAAACCACAATTCAATGCATAAAGACAACAGCAACACAAGGAAAACAACATGTACAGATAATAGTCAAACAATAAAATCAGCATATTCTGATGAACAAATTGATGAAGCAAAAAAAGTCGCAATAAACTATTATAAAAATTTCCCACATAAGTTGAGAAACTTGAAGTTTAAAAAAGTCGAAGGCAAAAAAGTAATGTTTCAAATATACGATGAAACTAATCAGGCTACCAGAGCAATATATTTGAAATTACAAAATGGTAAATGGAAAGTTACTAATGAGGGATATTAATTTGAATATGCTGGCTTAGTTTTAGTTTACGATTGTATCGGTGAATTAATGAGTTTTGAGTAAAATAAAATTGGCAACCAAAATCAAATATAAAATTGTAAAGGGTTGCCAAATATAGAAAAATATTAAAGTCAAAAACAAAATGAATGACGAAGTGGCAACCAGAATCAAGCATAGAATTGTAAAAGGTTGCCAAATTCCTAAAAATATCGACACAATACTAGATATTATAAGAATATTGTTTACGTTATGATGTCTGTATAGTAGAATTATGAATATAAAATGGTGTAAAATAATTATTTAGGAGAAAATTTTGTGAAAAAGAAAAAAGCATATTTAATCATAGTGATTGTTATATTATTGGCAATAATATTGGGATTTATCTATATGTACGTTCAGAGAAAAAATACTGTAGCTCAAATTAAAAAAGTAGTTTTGAATTGTACACAAAATAAAGTTGATGCTAGGTTTATAAATAACAGTGCCGGAGAGAAGATTTATAGCACAATACAAAATAATTGGAGCGAAGCAGGTGGAATAAAACTAAAAAAATGGAGTGTGATATTGAAAACGAAAACTGGGGCAAAAATTATATTTGTGTAGTTGTACGTTACAAAGGAACATTAAAGAATGGAAAAAATGCTGAAGATTGTGAATATTACAAAGTGCATTTCGAAAAGAATAGTAACGGCATATATATTACTAAAGTGGGTGTGTCTGTAGGCGAGAAAGGTATTTATATCTATTAGGAAATAGTTGATACAGAAAATAATTAATAAACAACATATAAAACAGTAAATTATTGAATGTTGTTTATAGTAATAAGTGCTAGACGAATATTATACAAGGTATTATACTAATTTCAAAGAAAGTGTTCAACTTAACAAGTTTATTTCTTGCGGGAGTTGGGGCATTGCCGCCCAGCACTTTCTTTTTTTGATATAATTCGGAATGTTAACTAAGAATAATTACATTAAATTTAAATAAATGCACCCAATATAATGTATAGAAAAGATAATACAAATTAAATATAGAGAAAATAATAGATTTTGTAAAAAAATTTACAATAAAATATAACTGAAAGAGTGTGATTCATGTAATAAAATTCAAACCACAAATATTATCCAAAATACAAACATCAAATCTACAAGAAAATATAACTAAAACAGTACAATTCATGTAATAAAATACATTAGCAGGATAAAAGAGAACAATATACAGAGAAAAAGGTAAAATTTGTGCAGGAAAATTTTGAAATATTATTCATTTCCGTGTAAAATATCAGTGACGCCTAAATATATTGGTAAGTAGGAACAAAAAATATCAGTTACGATCAATGCTAAATAGGAACAAAAATAGCAATGATTCCAAAATATTTGCAAGTAGGAATACAGATAACAAAAAGCGAATAGTACAAATACAGGAGAAATTGCACAAATGCCTAAAATAAAGGATATATTGTGCAAAATATATAAGAAAGTATAGAGAGTAGAAAATGGAAGATAACAAGAACAACATAAGTGAAAAGAACATAAATACAGACAAATATGAAAAAACTCAGAACAATACAAATCAAGATAGTCAGACAAAAGAAAACAATATACTAAATAGCCAGCAACAAGATAACAATATTCAGGATAAAACACACAAGCGCCGTGTAAGATACAAAGGAACTCATCCTAGAACTTTTGCAGAAAAGTACAAGGAGCACAATCCTGAAAAATACAAGGATACAATTGAAAAAGTAATTAGCAAGGGTAGCACACCTGCGGGAATGCATATTTCTATTATGGTTCAGGAAATTCTTGATTTTCTTGAAATAAAACCGGGACAAAAAGGGCTTGATGCAACTTTAGGCTATGGTGGTCATACGTCAAAAATGTTGGAGAAGCTAGAAGGAAAAGGGCATGTGTACGGACTTGACATTGATCCTATTGAAATAGAAAAAACTAAAAAAAGGCTAAAAGACAAAGGCTTTGGGGAAGATATTTTTACAGGTGTAAATATTAACTTTAAGGATATTAATAAGGTAGCAGAAAAGTATGGAAAATTTGATTTTGTTTTAGCTGACTTAGGAGTATCGTCAATGCAAATTGATAATCCGGAAAGAGGCTTTACTTACAAATATGAAGGACCGCTTGATTTAAGGCTGAATCCAAATCAGGGAATTTCTGCAGCAGAACGTATTAATACAATTTCAATGGATGAATTGGAAGGTATGCTTATTGAAAATTCAGACGAACCTTATGCTTACGAAATTGCAAAAACAGTTGTTGAAGAAAGAAGAAAAAAGAAAATCAAAACAACAACTCAGTTAAAAGATATTATTGAGAAGGCTTTGATTTACCTACCTAAAAAAGAAAGGGAGGAAGCTGTCAAGAAAAGTTGCGCAAGAACATTTCAGGCACTTAGAATTGATGTTAATAATGAATTTGAAGTTTTATATGATTTTCTGGAAAAATTGCCGGAGGTTTTGGCACCAAATGGTAGAGTAGCAATACTCACATTCCATTCAGGAGAAGACAGATTGGTGAAAAAGTCATTTAAGGCTCTAAAAAAACAAGGTGTTTACAGTGATGTGGCAAGAGATGTAATAAGACCGGGAAAGGCTGAATGCAACAGAAACCCAAGAGCCAAGTCGACAAAAATGCGCTGGGCAATTAAGAAGTAAAGGTTATAAAAGTATTAATATATTCTATATTTGACGTTTAAATATTTAAAACTTAATTTGCGAACATTGTAATATCATAATATCGAAAAATAATTTGCAGGTAAAAAGCTTTGTAATTGTAGTAATTAAAGAACTGGTTCCGTACTTTTTTCTATACAATTTATTACAAAAGTGATACAATACAATGGTATGTTAAATAATGAACAAACAATATATTCAAGGAGAAAAAATATGCTAGGAGATAAGAAAGTTTCATATAGTGCCATGCAGTCAACAGGCACACTTACATTAGGAAATTATTTAGGAGCTCTTGACAACTGGTTAAAGATGCAGGAAGAATATGAGTGCTTTTATGCAATTGCAGATTTACATTCATTAACTGTAAGACAGAATCCTGCAGAACTTCGAAAGAGAGCAAGAGATTTATATACATTATATATTGCAGCAGGATTAGATCCTGAGAAGAACTGTATTTACTTCCAATCACATGTATCTGCACATGCAGAGCTTGCATGGATTTTAGATTGCTTCACATACATGGGTGAACTTAACCGTATGACACAGTTTAAGGACAAGGCTGCAAAGCATGCTGACAATATTAATGCAGGATTATTTACATATCCGTCACTTATGGCAGCAGATATTTTATTGTATCAGGCAGATGTTGTTCCTGTAGGTGTTGACCAGAAGCAGCATTTAGAGTTGACAAGAGATATTGCTACAAGATTTAATGGAATTTACGGTGATGTATTTACAATTCCTGAACCATACATTGGAAAGTCAACAGCAAAAATTATGAGTCTTCAGGATCCATCAAGAAAAATGTCAAAATCAGACGAGAATCCAAATGCAAGTATTTTGCTTATGGATGATCCTGACACAATTATCAGAAAGTTCAAGAGAGCTGTTACAGATTCAGATATGGAAATCAGATATTCTGATGACAAGCCTGGAATTCAGAACTTAATTAACATTTATTCATGTATTACAGGAAAGACTATTGAAGAAGTTGAAAAAGAATTTGACGGAAAAGGTTATGGCGAGTTTAAGTTAGCAGTAGGTGAATCAGTTGCAGACAGACTTAAACCATTACAGGACAGATTCTATGAAATTCAGAAAGACAAAGCATATCTTAATGGTGTTATAAAAGAAAATGACGAAAAGGCTGCATATTTTGCAAACAAAACATTAAGAAAAGTTCAGAAGAAAGTCGGACTTACAGAAAAAATCAGATAATGATAAAAAATATATTATTAGATTTAGATGATACAATTTTAGATTTTAAAAAGTGCGAGCATGTAGCATTGGATAAGGCTTTAACAGTTCTTGGTGTGCCACATGATGAAAGTACGATTAAGCTTTATAGCAAGATAAATGATCTTCATTGGAAAAAGTTGGAAACAGGAGAACTGACAAGAAATCAGGTACTTCTAGGCAGATTTGAGATGCTGTTTGAGAAGATAGGTGTTCAGTGTTCAGGGAAAAAAGCTTGGGAAACATACGAAGAAATGTTAAGTAATCAGTATTTCTTTGTGGCTGGAGCAGTAGAGCTGTTGGAGAATTTAAAAGATAAATATGATTTATACATAGTTTCCAACGGAACCGCTTCAGTTCAGGATAGAAGAATAGCCGGAGCCCACTTAGAAAAATATTTTAAGAAAATATTTATTTCGCAAAGAGTTGGAATAAACAAGCCGGACATTAGATTTTTTGAAAGATGTTTTGCTGAGATTCCTAATCTAAATAAAGATGAAACAATTATCGTGGGCGACAGCTTAAGTTCAGACATACAGGGTGGAATAAATGCAGGTATTAAAACATGCTGGTACAATCCACATAATCTAACCCCACCTGACAATATGAAAATCAATTATGTTATAGGCAACTTAGAAGAATTGTATGATGTTCTAAAAAAAGAAAAATAAGGAATTATTTCCTAGTGGAATGTTTTATACGTAATAGGAATTTCAGAAAAATTTTATATTACTTACATAAAAAACATTAAGTATTTATTGAATGACCAAAAGTTAAATTGGTAATAAAAGTTAAACTTGTAATATAAGTTTAACTTGAAACATAACAGTTTAGAGGTTGATTCAAAGAAATACTTAATGTTTTTTTGTTTTTAAATTGCTTAAAAATTTATCTGCAAAAACAATAATAGTATTAACCGCCAGAAATATAACGGTAATTACCACAATGTAGAGTAAACACTTTCTCATACCCAAATAGTCATAATTTAGGAAGAAGTATGGGTATTTAGGTACATTTCTAAATTCTTCCAGTGCGTTACAGGCACATCTTGTAAAAAATGCGAAAATATATACTAATGGGAAAGCAAGCCAACTGAAAATATAACTCCATTTAAATAATCCCTTGGGCTGGAATATAAGCCAGTCAAAAACAAACATAAACGGCACAATATAGTGGGCGATGATGCTTTCCACAGGCAAGCCAAGAGGTGTCATAGTGTCCTGTTGCAATACTATTTTATGTTCTGAAAAATGATAAATTAAAAATGTACATGTAATGCAGGACAGTGCCATACCCTTAAAATAAATTAAAAGAGCGGAGCGGGTATTCTTTTTTGTAAAATGTTTAATTAAAAGAACACTCATAAATACAGCACAGAAAATATTGCTCCACAATGTAAAGAAACTAAATTCGTGAACATTAACATCCCTGTCATTAATGTCAAAATGAATGGCGATTCCTGTAATTGATATGATTATAAATAAAATTCTGTAAATTAACTCAAATCTTTTTTTCATAAAACAAACACTCCTGATAATAATATTATTACCAGGAGTATGAAAAAAACATTTGTAAAATATTTCATTGTTAATTGCGTGTTTTAAAATCTCAAACACTTTTATAGATTAAAAAACAT